>Ga0209099_1000008_pt1 | contig 243112 bp, 289 predicted proteins | sample AD_JPNHW2_MetaG_FD_184430 | JGI IMG/M metagenome (GOLD analysis project Ga0209099, IMG submission 184430) | Active sludge microbial communities of municipal wastewater-treating anaerobic digesters from Japan - AD_JPNHW2_MetaG (SPAdes) (version 2) | ecosystem: Engineered > Bioreactor >...
TAAATCTTTTATTTTTAATGATCTTAAATACTTTTTATATTCGTTAGTGAATCTATTATCAAAACAATATAAATGTCTTAAATTAGTTAAATATTCAATACCTTCTAAACTAGTTAATTGATTATTAAAACAATATAAATATCTCAAATTTGTTAAATGTTCAATTCCTTCTAAACTAGTTAATAAATTATTAGAACAATATAATTCTTTTAAATTCTTTAAATATTCAATACCTTCTAAACTGGTTAATTGATTATAAGAACAATTTAATACCTCTAAATTCGTTAAATGTTCAACGCCTTCTAAATTAGTTAATTCATTATTATTACAGAATAATACTTTTAGATTGGTTAAATGTTCAATACCTTCTAAACTAGTTAATCTATTGTGAGAACAATATAATATTCTTAAATTAATTAGATTTTCAATACCTTCTAAACTAGTTAATTCATTATTAGAACAATATAATCTTCTTAAATTCGTTAAATGTTCAATTCCTTCTAAACTATTTAATCGATTATTATAACAAATTAATGTTTTTAAATTAGTCAAATGTTCAATACCTTCTAAACTAGTTAATTGATTATTATTACAATATAATATTTCTATTTGATCTAATGGTTTATTTTGTTTTTTAGATATAGTTATTATTGGAGTATCATTATCGTCGTTCCAATCTTCCTCACCATAAGGATCAATATCTTGTCTATTTAAATGTTCAAATATTTTAAAATTTATTAAATTGTTCATATTTTGAGTCGTTTTTATTGTTTTTAAATATTTTATCAATATATATTAATTCAAAATAATTTATATTTTTTTTTCAAATGGATTATTGAGTGCCAAAATATTATTTATTTTTGGAGCGTCGTCTAAATTTTTCAAAAGATTATTACTACAATTAAACGTCGTAGCATGAATCGGTCCCCCACTTAAATCTAATAAATTATTATTTGAGCAATTGTATCCTTTAGATACATGTTTTGGTCCACCATGAAGATTTTTGAGAAAATTATAACTACAATTAAAATATCCATGTACTATTTTTGGTGAATTTTCTAAAGTCGACAAATTGTTAAAAGAACAATCGAAATTGCTTGTCGTTCTATTAAATTTAAACGGAATTTTAAATAAATGCTTATAAGACATATTAATTGGACCATATACGTCAACACTAAGATCATCATATATAGTAAATTGATCAGTCAGCAAACCACAATCAATTAAAAATGAAGAAATTTCTTGTTTATTATTTAATTCTTTATTTTTATTTAATAATTCATAGATTCTATCAACATCAGCATCAGAACAATAAAATTTTTGAATTTTTAAATTTATTTTAACCAATTTCATTCTAAACAATTTTATAATATCAATTTTTTTCATATCAATGACCAATCCACTTGGCAAACTTACAATATATTCCATTCTATTGATGTCACTGTATGATTTTAAATTATCCATATTTACTATATTTTTTTATTGAAATCAGAAATTGGTTTGCCATATCTTATTAACTTAAAACATTTAGGTTGATATTCTAGATTCTTTTTCAAATTATTTCCAGTACAATCAAAAAAACCATTCACTTCTAAAGGACCGTTTAATAAATCAGTTAAATTATTGTTTGAACAATCGAAATCTCTTCCTATTATTCTTGGGGATCCCTTCAAACTTATTAATATATTATTACTACAATTATATGATTTTCCCACACTAATAGGCCCTCCAAATAAATCTATTAAATTATTTCCACTAACATCAAATTCTCCTTCAACTATTTTAGGACCGCCTTCTAAGGTGAGAAGATTTGAATTTTTAAATATAAAATCCCCAGTTATACTTTTAAATTGAAATGGGAAATTTTTATAATTATCACCATCAACATAAATAGAACCAATAACATCTATTGAGTTATCACTGGAAATTGTATATTTCCTACAATTCTTCTGCTTTTCAAAAAATTTAACAATAGCTTCAATATCAATTACATTTCTTTTAATCTTATTCAATCTATATAAAATATTATTATAATCATCATCATTAAATATATAAGATATATATTTTTGACTATAAATTATTAATCCTTCCTGTTTTAGATTATTAATATTATTATAATCAATTTCTATAATTTGGCCACTCGGCAATCCAATTAAATAATCGACATCTTTAGTCTTTGTAACATCTATAGACTCTGTAAACATTTCATAATTAATCATATTCTGTGTCATTTATTTCATTTCCTTCTTTATAAATGATTTTATCACATGTTGGTGCTCCTAGAAGAGATAATAACCTATTATAGGTACAATAGAATTTTCCTTTAGCTTTGATGATTCCATTAGATAATGTTACAATTTTATTATGACTACAATCGAAATTCATTACTTCTGTCGGACCATTCATCAAATTTGTTAATTCGTTATGAGAAATATCAAATTGAGAAGTATATATTTTTTTTGGAAGTCCTTTTAGTGTTTTTATGTTGTTTTTAGAACAATCAAAAATTACACCGCATTTAGATGGATACCCTTCCAAATTTTCTAATTTATTATCTGAACAATAATAACCGGTACTCACAGAGGTAGGTCCACCAATTAAAGTATAAATTTTATTTAAAGAACAATCAAACATACCTACTACAATATCTGGTGAGTTTATCAATGTTTCTAATTTATTCATGCCGCAATCAAAATTCCCGTCAACTATATTAAATTTGAAGGGAATTTTCGTGAGTCCGCGTTGAGACATATCAACATCTTCAAATACGTCAACTGATAAATTATCATATATTTTAATATTATTTCTGCTGACCCCTAATTTTTCTAAAAATAAATAAATAAAATCTGCTTTTTCTGCGGATTTAGTAGATCTATTTAATATCTTCATTATAGTATTATAATTCAAATCTAAAAAAATAAAAGCTCTATATTTATTATCATATTTGAGAATCCTTTGTTTTTTTAACATTACAATTTCATCTTCAGTAACGTCTATAACTTCCCCACTTGGGATTCCAAATATATAAGTTGTTATCATATTATCAACAGATTCGAATTTTTTGTATGTTTTTATCATTTATTTATATTTAATTTTATAATTATGTTTTCAAACAATTTCATAAGTTATATTTTTTTGCAGCTAATCTTTCTGGATATTTATTATAGTACCATTTCCAATAACCGTTTAAATCTTTATAAGGTAATTTATTGTATCCACAATCCAAACAAACTAATGTTTCTGGCAATTCTGGTAATTCAGTTAAATTATTATTAAAACAATATAATTCTTTTAATGTATCCGGCAATCCAGGTAATTCAGTTAATTTATTATTATAGCAATATAATATTTTTAATGTTTTAGGTAATTCAGGTAATTCAGTTAAATTATTATTATAACACCATAATATTTCTAATGTTTCTGGTAATTTAGGCAATTCCGTTAATTTATTATTAGAACAATATAATATTTTTAATGTTTCTGGTAATTCTGGTAATTCAGTTAATTTATTATTATAACAATATAATATTTTTAATGTATCCGGCAATCCAGGTAATTCAGTTAAATTTCTACCGGATAAATCCAATTCAGTAATTACGTTTTCAAATAATTGATATTTTTTAATATATTTCATAAGTTATATTTTTTTGCAGCTAATCTTTCTGGATATTTATTATAGTACCATTTCCAATAAGATTTTAAATCATTATAAGGCAATTTATTACATTCACAATTCAAGTATTTTAATGTTTCTGGTAATTCTGGTAATTCAGTTAAATTATTATTATAACAATATAATTCTTTTAATGTATCCGGCAATCCAGGTAATTCAGTTAATTTATTATTATAGCAATATAATATTTTTAATATTTTAGGTAATTCAGGTAATTCAGTTAAATTATTATTATAACACCATAATATTTCTAATGTTTCTGGTAATTTAGGCAATTCCGTTAATTTATTATTAGAACAATATAATTCAATCAGTGAATCATGTAATTCAGGTAATTCCGTTAATATATTATTAGAACAATATAATCCTTTTAATGTATCTGGTAATTCTGGTAATTCAGTTAATTTATTGTTATGACAATATAATTCTTCTAATGTATCTGGTAATTCAGGTAATTCAGTTAAATTCTGATTAGATAAATTTAATTCAGTAATTACCTTATCGAATAATTGATATTTCTTAATATATTTCATAAGTTATATTTTTTATCTTATATATAAAAATCATAAAATAAAATTTATATATAAGATAAAGAAAAAAATTGAAAATAATATGAAAAACATTTCAAAATTTTCAACTTTCATTTATGAGAATTATGAAGATAACCAAGATTTGATTTATTATTCTTTTGATATAGATGATAATTTATTACATATGCCAACTAGAATTCACATGGAACATTTAGTTGATGGTAAATGGATAACTGAAATAATTGACACTGAATATTTCGCTAAAATTAGAAACGATAAAATAAATTGGAGATATAAACCGGATGAAGAATCATTTATGGAATTTAGGGATTTTGGTAAAGATGGTGATGATACGTTTTTGAAAGGATTTAAATACGCTGTTATTAAAAAAGATTTTGGTCCATCGTGGAATAAATTTATAGAATGTTTAGTTAATGGTAATATATTCTCCATAATCACATCAAGAGGACATTCCCCGGAAAATATTAAAAGAGCTATTGAATGGTTAATATACGAATATGGATTAGATAAATTCAAAAATCTAAATATTAAAAATGTTAATAAATTCGAATCCTTTGAAGATCAAATGATACAAAATTTATTAAAATATCACGAATTATTTGGTACTTCTCCTGATTATGTGATAGATGAATATTTGGATGCTTGTCCAATATATCCAATTTCATCTATCTATTTTAAAAATAAATTTGGAAAAATGACAGCAGACGATGCTAAAAAAACATCATTAAAAGATTTTAACGACATTGTTAAAAAATACGCGAGAATTCTCGGAGTCAAAGCCAAATATGGGTTTTCAGATGATGATCCAAAATTCGTAAAAGCCGCTGTTGATCAATTTAGGGAATTGAAAAAAAGAAACAAAGGTATTAAATATTCTGTTTATGATACAGGAAATAGAAAAATTAATAAGTTTAAAATTTAATTTCTGCGATAAATATCATTTCTGTCTCTTCCATATGATACTATTGAAATTTTGACACCAACTTCATTCTCAATGTATTTAATATATTCTTCTAAAGGTTCTAAATTATTTAATGTATTCCATCCCTTAAATGTTTTATAAATGGGTGTGGTAGTATCATTATAAATATCAAGTTTAAAATCAAATACCTGACAATTCTCATTATCTTCTATGATATTATACCCTATACAAACTTTTATTTCTTCAAAATCATTTAAGATATCGGCCTTTGTCATTACTAAATCAGTAATACCGTTTATCTTACAAGCATATTTTAATGTCGGTATATCTAACCATCCACATCTTCTAGGTCTGCCTGTGGTTGATCCGTATTCTCCTCCAATTTTTCTTATTTTTTCACCAATGTCATCTTTTAATTCAGTAACAAAGGGGCCGTTTCCGACTCTTGTCATATAAGATTTGAACACTCCGTATACTTTTCTTATATTTTTATGTGATACTCCTAATCCTGTCATCACTCCACCAATAGTAGTATTTGAGCTGGTCACATAAGGATAAGTTCCAAAATCAATATCTAATAAAGTTCCTTGTGCTCCTTCAGCCAATATTTCAAAATTTGAATCATTTAAATAATTTTCCATAGTGGAAATATTCAGATTTAAAATATATTCCATAGCAACATGAAACGCGTGATAAGGATCATTTAAATCTGGTTTTCCTATGCTAATCAAATAATCATCAATATCTTTTTTATTCATATCACAAACTCTTTTACCAGTTCTTTGGATTTTTGATGCATAACATGGTCCTATTCCTCTCCCAGTGGTTCCTATTTTTTTTTCATTTATGCCACTATCTTGTTTTTTATGTTGTGGAAAGACTATATGTGCATTCGGTGATATGAAGAGATTTTCCTTAACGTTAATTCCGTCTTTCTCTATCGTTTCAATTTCTTCTTTTAAACTAATTGGATCTATGACAACACCGTTGCCAATGATACATTTCTTACCGTAAAATATCCCAGATGGAATTAAATGCAATGTATAAATTTTATTATTGTTTAAAATTTGATGTCCAGAATTTGTTCCGCCATTAAAACGGACAACAATATCATAATTATTTGCTAAATAATCAACTATCCTACCTTTTCCACTATCTCCAAAATGAAGATCAAGAACTACGTCTACCATAAAGTTTCTTTTATTTTTTGATATCGTGTTTTAAACAAATTGTTTAATTTAAATCTAAGATTTATAAAAACATTTAGTGTCTTCTATAGTCTTTATTAATTCTTTTAATCTACTATCGTTTGAAGTTAATAATATTATATTTTTATTTCCATTACATTTTTGTAAATTGACGATTAGGGTATCTATCGAATAGTCTTGTTTATATTCGAATAATTTAAAAATAATATCTATTGTATCATTTATTTTGTAAGTATATACATATACCGAATGTGTTAAAAGCGTTTTCTTCGACCACAAATATGATTGACTATTAATAGTATCTTTAATTAGTCTATCTATGACTAAATCCTCTGTTATATTTTTATTAATCATTGAACAAGTATATATAAAAATAATTATATTAAAAATTAATTTGATATTTTAAATGACCTGAGTCATAGATTCTAAATATCCCTTTTTCTAACATTATTTCGTGTTCTGTTTTATTCGGATCGGCTCCATTTTTAACCAAAATATCTTTTCTAAATCCAAATCTATGTTTTCTGTGTATTTTATCTATGATATAATAATAGTTTGGATTAGTTTTATGAATTAATCGAAATCCAAGTTTTTCATACAAGTTTCCATTAGACCAACTTCTATCCGCGTAACTTATAATCTCATCAGGATTATAATTATCAATAAAATATTTGAATAAACGACTGGCACCACCTACCACATTAGTATTCAATTTGTTACAAAATCTTAACATCTCATAGGTTTTTTCTTTTGATTTTTGACCCATTGCTTTTCTATATGAACCAAATGTCATGATACTTATTAAGTCGTTTTTATAAAACAATCCAATTTTTACTTTCGATCCGACAAATCCTTGAAGATGATTATTTTCAAGAAATTCTCTGATTAATTTATTATCGCTTATCTCTTTTATTTCACAATTCCTAGCATATATTTTATTTGATCGATTAAGAAGATTCAATATTCTAGATTTAACTATATTTTGTTTATATATCCAATCATCTTCATATATATGAATTAATTTTATGCCTAATTTTTCAGATATTTCTGTTTTATTCCAATGATAATTATTTTCTTTTTGAGCTTCCGAATGCCAATATAATCCATTAAATTCAAACCCCAATTTTAATTCCGGCAAATATATATCTATTTCATATGGATCTATAATTTTTTCGTTTTCAATAATTTCACCAACATAATTATTTTTTATAAAAATAGATAATTGATTTTCTAAACCAGATATATGTTTTTCTATTGGATTACAAATTGTGCATATCGACGTTTTCGAAGAATTTCTTTGTATCAAATTAACAAACGGTATTTCAAATATATGTTTTTGTTCGCATTCAAAGGTGTAATATTTTTCATTATCATTTATGGATATGTATTTTATATTTTGATTTTCTTCTAATACTTTATTTAACCATTTTTTCTTTTTGTTTTCTTTCATCTTCGATATCATATCATCTGTCATTATTCCAAAAGAAACTCCGTATTTATCAAAATAATTTTTCTTAGATTTCTCCTTAACCCAATCCAATTTAAAAACATTATCAACACCATATTTTTCCATCATCGTTTTTTTCTGTTTATCTTTGACTATTTCACTCTTAGAAGACCAATCAACACCATAATTTTTATTGAATGTTTTTATCATTTTTTCTTTTACCATTTCACTTTTAAAAGCATTATCAACACCGTATTTTTCAATTAAAGTGATTTTTATTTTATCTTGAATAGATTCATTTTTAAATGGAGTAACTTCACCGTACTTTTCAATATTAGTTTTTTTAATTTTTTCTTTCACTTCATTATTTTGAGTGAAATGTTCACAACCATAATTCTTTAAAGATGTTTTTAAAACTCTATCTTTATATTCTTTTGTCTGTGTGTAATATTCAGAACCAAATTTTTCAAAATTGGTCTTTTTTACTTTTTCCTGTGCACATCCACTAGAACAAGCATAAAAACCACCATTCTTAATATTTTTTATGTATTTTTGAAATAATATTTTCTTTACATTACCACAAATATCACACTTAACATCTATTAATAAATGACTACCATGATTTATATCCATCGTAGACACTTCAATGACATCTTTCAATTCACCATCATATCCAAGAGATTTGAAATGTTCTATATTTTTTTTCGATAATTTTATTTTAGTTATTTCATTTAATAACATATAATATCTTACTTTGAACCATATATATTAAGTGGTACGATCATTAGTATATAATAAAATATATAAAATGTTTTTTTTTTGAATATTATTTTTTAATATATAAAGTAATTATGGATAAATTTAGTAATAAATACATTGGTTATTTTGATATTTTAAAAAAATCTATTGTCGGTTTTGAATTCGAATTTTATACTGACAAATCATATTATAAACTACTTGAATTATTAAACAGAGAATTATCACCAATAAAAATATGGGGGCGTAGGAAATATCATTCCGATATGGAAGTCGATGAATATAATTTTAAAATAGAACCGGATTTGAGTATGGGACCAGATGGTGTTGAATTAATAACAGGTCCAATGCCTTATAATAATGCTAAACTTATTTTATTGAAAATTTTAAGCATTTTACAAAAATATGCTAAAACGGATGATAAAACTTCTATTCACATAAATATATCCTTTGATAAAGACTTAACTGATAAAATATTAGATAAATTAAATAGATTAAAATTAATTCTAAATTGCGATGAAGAATTAATATATAAATATTTTCCGACAAGAAAGAACAACTTTTATGCAAAAAGCGTAAAAAAACTCATTCCATTTAAGGGATATAATTATGTTAGTGATGCTATTAATATTTTAATTGAAAATATACAATTACCAGATACTAAATATTATGGGGTTAATATTAAAGAAGCATATAATGGTAGATTAGAGTTTAGATATATTGGAGATACTGATTATCAATTTAAATCAAGAGAAATAATTGAATTGATGGATTATTTTATTTCTTTAACATGGAACAGCATAGATGAAAAATTAGATGAAGATGATATGTCAATATTAAGAAAATATCTTGATGATAATATAAATAACTTTAAAAATTTTTCAAGACTAGAAAATTTTATTGCTGAATTTCCGACTATTCAATTGGAAATTGATAAAGAAGATGGATTTGTAATAGTCAAATCTTATTATTCAAACATATACAGCAAGATTTACGATATAATTAAAAATATTAACAATTTAAATAACTGTATATTAAATTACGATACAGAAACCAAAATGATGGAAATTGTGGACGCGGATTTTCATACAATTTTTGATTTAAATAATTTAGCGGTTATTGATAGCAATGCAAATGGAGGAACATATAAAGATTGCACATTTATAAATTGCGAAATTAAAAACGCTCATATACACAATTGTAAATTCATTAGTTGTGACGTTTATAATTGTAAAATGGAAAATAATATTGTAGATCAGACGAGTATGATAAAAAATTGTTATTTTTATGGTGGTGTCCTTGATGGCGAAATGATAGGAGGTGTTTGGAGATCTGGTAAAGTCGGAGAGTTTGGCACTTTATCCGATACAACTAAAATTGCGACAGACATGGATAGTTATTTCAATACTAAAATTGATAATGAAGAAGAACCATTAAATAAAGATAATTTCAAATCAAAAAAAATAAATCCCTTTCAACCAAGGAAATTTTAATTATGAACGATAATACTAAGAAAAGTAGAATAAGAAGACTTGTCAAAAAATCAGCTTTTATTGAATTATTTGGTGGTGAATGTGAAAAATGTGGTGAAAAAGATCATTTCTTATTAAGTTTCCATCACATGGATCCTAGTAAGAAACTTTTTAATTCATCTCAATTATGGGACTGTTTGCCATCTTTTTCGGATTTTATAAATAAATTCTTTATGACAAAATCCTTAGAGTGACTTCTTATAGTTTCAATACCTTTATTTTCAATATATTTCTTATCCTTATCAGATAAATGAAATTTAGATCTGAATTTTGATTTAGATAAATTATATTCTAATGAGTAATTCATTTTTCAACATAAATATTTGTTAATCTTCTATAGACGCATTTATTTTTTCCGCCAGCATCTGGTTTAATTACCAACTTAAATTCGTATTTAGATGTGAATTCACTAAAAGTATATGCCATATCGTCTATAAATTTTCCATTTTTATGAAAAACAATGTGCCTTATTCTATGCAAGATGGAGATATGGAAAAAGACCCAAATTCGGTTACAGATGCAGCAAAAGCAATCGTAAATATGTTAAAGGAACGAGGATTGATTTAAATTTTATTATCACTAACGGTTGAGTGTAAAAAATCGTTTTTAATGTTTTTTACACTTTGTTATACACAGTATTTTGTGGGAGGTTTTGGAATAAAAATTAATTCTGAATATTTATATATAAAGACAAAATTATGAGTAAAGAAATGAGAAAATACATAGATACATTCAAAAAATTTAATTTGAATGAAAATAAATCGTTAGAAATAAAATATAGAATTGTGTCAGATTATGGTCATGGTGATAAATCATGGATTGAAAGGGATTTAACTAAAGATGAAGTTAAAGAATATTTTGTAAAATATCGTGGTTGGTCTGAACAAGATTTTGATGAAGTTGGTATTGATTATTTTATGAATAACGATTTCACACATTACGTTGAAATTGATAACGTTAATGATGTAGAAGATTGGAATTGGGAGGATTCTTAAAAATATTGTGTATAACGGTTGCAAATATGTTGTCGTTTTAATGCAACATATTTGATGTTATACACAGTACGGATTATTAAGGTAGAATGTTGATACGAAAAAACGAATAAAAACTTTCTAAAAATGTGCTGTAGAAAATTAAATTCCGAATATTTATATATAAATTAAAAACATGTGTAAAGAAATGAGAGAACAAATAGATAGAGTAAAAAACTGGAAACAGTTTTTGAACGAAAATAAATTAAACGAAGATGTTGAAATTAATAAAGATTATGTCAATAATTTTTTAAATGATTTTGGTTTTTTAATTACTCTAAATTTATCACAAGTAACAAAAATGGGCATTGATTCCAACTCAACAAACGAATTAACTAATATGATGATGAATTTGAGAAAACCAATAATTAATGGGTTAAATTATATTGAACTAACAAAAGATACTAATAGTTTATATAATAAACCAAAATTATTGTCTGAAATATTAAATAAGATAAGAGAATTTTTAATTTATATTGAACCAAGAATAAGTAAATTCGTAAAAGATAGTGAATATAAAATTAAATGGTTAGAAAAAATAGAAGATTTAAAAAATAGATATAAAAATATTATTTCTAAATAGGGAGATTTTTAAAAAGTTTTTTACACAGAACTATAATTGAAATGATAATGTAGTATTGTGTATAACGTTTCTCAGATATATTTAGTTCTGAGATTTAATATATAAACTTAAAATAACGAACAAAATTATGGAAAAGAACAGAATTAAGAGATTTAACGAAAACTCAGAATTGAATATATCTGATGTTATGAAACGTATTAACGACTTAAAAGATGAATATGAAAGAATACGAAATTATGAATATGATAAGTATGATGATGAATGGGAAGCAATGGATAGAAAAAGAAGTATAGAAACGGTTTTCTATTTATTGAATATAGATTTTAATGAGTTTGATAGATAATATGTTTCATAACGTATGCGTATCTTTACAAGTAGAGATATTTTTTAAAAAATGAAATTTTTAAATACAGTGAACATGAAAAAAAATTGATGAGGATGAAAAAAATTGATTATACTAATTTTTGTGATGCTATTGCTGAAATTGCTAAACAACTTTTAAGCGCACTGATGAAAAATCGTTATTGTGAAAAAAAAAAGGATTATGCCATACGTGCCACAATAAGATAAAAGTAAAGAGAAATGGGATATACTAAACAAGGACGAGAATATTATGATAGAATGAAATGAAAAAAAAAATTAAATAAAAAGTAGACATTTAATTCAAAAACACAAATCCATATTTTACTATATGGATTTATGAAACTATCATTTTAGAATATTTTTTAATTCACAAATCAATGAAAAAACATGAAGTGGAGGATCAGTTGTTGTTTCAAATTCGGCATTATATATCTTATTTAATTCTAATAATTTGAAACCTTTTTCATCAATTATTTCTTTATGATTATTTATTAGATATTGATAAAATGGTCTCCCCAAAATATCAATTAATGTTTTCGGTTGATTGACCCAATTATCCATAACAAAATAAAAATTTTCTGAAAAATTGTTATTTTTGTTTAAAATAAAATCAAATATGTCTTTGTAGTTACCTTTTATTGATATGTTCTGATCTTCTGTTATATAAATTGTTTGTAAATCTTGAATAGATAATCTAAGATCTGGAAAATTTGTATCTATAATTTTTCTTATAATATTATCATCTACTGTCATTTTTGAATGTTTAACAACACTCATTAAATATTTGTAATATCCATTCAATAAAAAATTTTTCTCGTCATCATTTATTGGAGTAAAACATATCTTATTAAATCTTGATAACAAAGGACCAATTACTTTAGATATGTCATTCATAGATATAATAAACCTAACTCTATAATCATATTTTTCTACAAAACCCTTAAATCCGTCTTGAAATTCTGGACTAGCTTTTTCGAATTCTTCCAAATAAACATATTTCATTTTGTCATCTGTTTTGACAAGAGGTGAAGGCATGGAATCACAAAAATCCAACATTTTCTCTCGTAAAACATTTATACCGTTATCTATGTTGGCGTTTATTTTCATTGAACATTTATCTTTAAGCAAAATTTCAGCCAGCGAAATATCATTTAAAAATAACTGAAATTCATAATTCTTTTTGTCAATTACAAATCTTTTATTTTCATTTGTGAAATCTAATCTGGTTTTAATATTTGAATTTTATTTGCAAGCAAAGATAATAAAAAAATGTAATAATAAAAAATTAAATTTTCTTTTCTTTTAAAAACTGAAAAAATTCTTCAAATGTTATACTTGTGAAATCAAAATCACAATCATTTGGAATTATTATATAATCAAAAATTTGTTTATATCTATCGTCATTGTGATCATCACACCATTCAAACATAAGATAATTTAAAGCTTCAAGATGAGGAGATCTTGTTTTTGGCATAAGATTATCATTAAATCTCCTCAGCTTGAAGTTTTTAGATTTATATTGTAATAGTATGCGATCGTAATATTCGTGAAGGTTCATGTTGTTGTCTTATATTCTGTTTTTATATTAGTTTTTCATTTTTCCATTTTATAAAATTATTTCCAGTGTCCATAAATTTTCTTTCTGTATCAAAACAATTTGTTGTAAATTCAGGACATGTTTTTATATTAATTATAATTTGATCCGTATCTTCATTATATTTGATTATCATTTCATGATAAAATTGATAGGAACATAATCTTACTTTTGAATTCATTGACATTTCCATAGGATAAAATTTATCGATCATAAAATTTAAAATATCTTTTTTAAAATCATGTTCGTTTTTATAATTAAAATATTCTATTAAATTTATATTATCCCCTTTGTATCTCTTTTGTATTATCTTAATGTTTGTTCTTATGAATAATTTACTATTTCCATCTATTTCCAAATAATATGTTTCTATGGTATTATTTTTTCTTTCTACATGTATAATATTATTATTAAATATATCATTGATGTTCATATATTCATCAATACTTGTATTATTTTCAATTAATTCAAAGTCATCAAGCTCTTTATAATTATTATTTTTTAATTTTTTCAAATATAAAATTTTTATATTAGTGGGAATTTCAGATTCAATTGAATCAAAAAAAGACTTTAATTTATCTTGTTTTTCACCTATTACTGTGAAATTTAACGAATTGTTTTCAGTTATGTAAAGTTTCATAATTTTTTTTTATTGTTTTTTAATTTTAATCGTGTGAACTTTGATGAATTTTATTTCATCGATATCCAAATTAAAATATTTGTAAATTTTATCTTCATTATCCACTATATTTAAATCCACTTTTGGAATTCTGTTCAAAACTGGGTTTGCGAATCTGCCGTTTCTATAAATGTTATTTATAAAAACCACTATGTTTGATTTTAAAAATATTCTTAATTTTTCACAATCTTGAACATTTTCCATTTTATAATAACCAGATTGTTTCCCAACACCTTTATCAATAGATACTTCCGTAAAATGTTCGACATTATCATTATCGAAATCATTTATGTATGATGATATTAATTTAATCAAGTTTGCCCCATTAAAAGGTTCTTTAGAATATACCAGTCTTCTAGATTTTTCAGAAGAATAAAATAAAGGAAATTTATATTCATCATTTTTTTCAAATGAAACAAATTTAGTATTTATAGAATGATTTGTCCCATTGTGAAATTCAAAAACACCATTTTTAAATATTTTATTCAAAATAATGAAAAGTTCATTATTTATAACATCAGCAGATAAAGGCAACAAATCTAAATCACTTATATTAATTTTAGATTTTCCTAATTTTGTTACTATTGTTGTTTCTTTTTGATATTCTTTATTTTGTAATAAAAAATAACTAAAAGTGTTATCTATTTTAAAATATTTCGAACAATCATTCATATTAATGAACAATAAATTATATTTTTTAAATCTTCCAAAATCAGTTTTATTACCTGCCCACGTATTTGGAACAACATATAATAAATATCCATTAATATTAAAATATTTTATAGATTTATAAATAAATTTTTTCCACAGTCCACTTTCACCGCCTTGACCTCCCCCTATTCCACCTTCAGAATTATACGGTGGATTAGTTAATATCAAATCGAATTTTTCGATACCCCATTCTTTCATTTTATTATCAAATCCATCGTCTAAAAATGAACCTCTATGCCATTTCATTTCTTTATATTCGTTATTCGGATCAAATAATTGAAGATAAATGAACATGTTTTTCGGTTGTAATTCACAAACATGAATAATTTTCTCAATAATATGTTTATATCTCAAGTTTTCATCTTTCTGCCATGATTCAAGTCCTTTCATAAATCTTTGAATAGCCACACAAACAAATACTCCAGACCCATTGCTTGGTTCTAAAACTTTAGCATAGGGATTACTCCAAAATTCTACTGGAATAGTATCAAGCATTTCATTGACTAATTTCGCTGGAGTCTGAACTTCACCTAGCAACTTTTTCTCGATTTTCGAAACCCCCACGTAGCTCTCAATTAATTCTAATACTTTTTCAATATTAATCACTCTATCGTTCTTATTTTCTGTATATATCAATTTGCGAAATTTCGTATTAAAAGTCAATATCCTATCATTTAATAATTCGATATTGATATAATTTCTATAAACAAAATCTGCTGTCGCAAAATTAATATTTAAATGCCCATCAAGCGATAAAAATTCAACAAAATTCTTTTCTCTTTCAGCATCGCTATGAATATAATCCAAACAATCGTTTAAATTATCTATCTTATAGTCACAACAAATAGAAAGAAGAGGAGTTTTACCTAAAATATATACTACATCCTCAAATGCTAATTTTTTATCACTTTCTACTATATTTCTATCTCTTTTTTCTCTTAAAGTTTGTTTAGTTTTTCCTTTTTCAATGTCATTATCATTAACACGGACATTTATAGATCCCTTATCGATTTCACCACCAATTTTCCCCATCATTTCTAATAATAATAGATAATCATTATCTACTTCATCTTTACGAATTAAATAATTACCAAAGAAATTTCTAGATTTAATATCCATTATGTCAACAATTTTATCTTTAAATCCTTGAAGATCAATGGAACTGAACTTACCATCTTCATTGCATTCAAAAATGCTCAACGAGTCGAAAAATTCAACATATCTTTCTTCCAGAGATTTATTACCACTAATATAATTGACTTCAATAAATTCTTTAAAGATTTTAAAGGTTCTATATGGAGTAAAATCAATCACACTGCAATTAGTTTTACCTTTCATTGGGCTTTGACAGCGATAACTGGCTTGAATATATTCGTCCATAGATGCCCAATCATTCATAAACATCACCATATCACATTTTCTCAAAGTAATACCAGTAGTTAATTGACGATTAGCAATGACAATAGATTTCTTTCCGTCTCTTGGAATAAACTCATTTTTAGTTTTCCATAACAAATCAGCAGAGTTTGTATTGACTTCACTATTAGTATAATGAATATTATAATTATTTCTATAAAAATCTATATTCATTAAAACATCTACCAGAAGTGGTTGACATTCATTATTTTGAACAAACATTAAGATTGAATCGGCATTCAATTTTTTGAGAGGCATATTGATGTTGTTTCCATAAAAACCAGCAATCCATTTGAAAAATATTTCAATATCATTTTTATATTTCAATTTTCCATCTTCAACTTGAAAAAATTTATTCCAATTGAAAAATTCTTCATCCTTATAATACTGCATTAATGACTGTATAGTTTTTGAAGGATTATATAAATAAAAAGAAATATCAGGAAGAGTATAGATTTCTGGATATAATTTTTTAAATTTCTTTTCGTCAGAAATACTATATGTATGAGTATCACATGGGAGAAATGTTCCTCGTAAAAGATTTCTAGTTGGTGTAGCTGATAAACCAAGTAATCTATCATAATTTAAATGACCTAGAAGTTTATCAGTTAATTCTGATTCTTTTCCGCGATGACATTCGTCCACAATGATCAAATCCCATTTTATTCCGCGAAGAATTTTGAATTTTTCTTTAAGCATCGGAAGATCTGAATCTGAAATTTTTCCTTTAGCATCCTGAAAAGATACCATAACGAAATTTGGTCTTTCGTCAAACATAATTTTTTCAGTAATCGTGTCAGAACAAACATTTATAATATCATAATCTAATCCATAAATATTTAAAGCTCCACTTTGCCATTGTCCGTTTAAAACTGGATAGTTAGTAAAAAGAAGAACATTTTTATATTTTTTATCTTTTAATAATTGATAACAAATATAAGTTTTTCCAGATCTTGGTTTATGATTCAATAAAACATTACGAGAACCATTATCAAATCTATCACAAATAAAATTATAGGCATCTAGTTGATGTGGCATAAGTTGCAGTCTCATTTTAAAAGCGTCTGGATCAACTAAAATGGCTTTAATGGCTGTCTTAATATCATCAATGGTGATATCGTAGAACCATTCGCGATCTTTATCAAGACGAAGCCTTTTTCCTCTGTCGTCAAAATATTTATGAAGTTTATTTTCTAATTCTTTTGGTGTAATATTGTATCCATTAACAGAAAATGTCATTAATAATCGTAAAGGTTCTGGAACAGCAGTAACATCTTGTTCTAAAACTCTTTCGTCGAAGATTCTATTGGTAGATCCTATTTTATACCAATTTTTTTGAATATAAGTGTCAGTGGAATAAACATAAATTCCATACCCAAATCCATTATAATTTTCCATCATAACTAATATTTATACAAAAATACAACAATTATCTCAAACAAAAAAATAATTAAAAATGTCAGAAATCTAAAGCAGGAGGGTTTCATTGACCATCAAATTGAGATTCAATTCCTCTGGAATATAAGCATCAAGTCTTGGAGATAGGCAATGACCGACTATTTTTCTGGAATATGCGGAATCCTCCCATCGAACCGGCCCAGATCCTTCCATTCCAGGTGTAAAGCTTGGTGATCAATTTCATTATAAGAAAACAAACCAGTTACCATTAAGGTCGTTTGTTCATTTAAAATCAGTCAAAGACAATACTAAGCGGCTCGATCCCAACTCCATCGTTTCCAGCCCTGACCTTGCCGATACCGCTGAAGAAGTAATAAAGATTAATTGTCTCTATTATAAAATTCGTCTAATTTCTTGTTTGTGAATTGTTAAAAAGTTTTCATATTCATTATATATATTTATTTTTTTATAACGATAAACTTCATCAAAACATTTTTATATATAGAATAAATAGTTTTTACATATGGCTGGAGTCAAAGAATGTTTAAGAAGATTAACTGAAAAAAATATAGACATGAAGATTAATCAACACGTTAAATATCTTATTGATAATGTTGACGAATCACAATTAGAATATAAATTATCTCAAACAACAGGTATTAAAATAGACGGTCAAATGATACAACTATGGTATACCCCCGGTATAGGATTTCAATGCAAGAATATGTATCAAGAAAGATACGGTAGATTGCCGTTATGTAATTTCGTAGAAAGATTTTTAAATGAAGAACTTCATAAACTTTAACCAGCAGTTCCAATTCTTTTGACTATGATGATGCGGAAGTCGAAACCCGAACCGGAACACATCTCCACCATACTCGTAACCGATAAAAACGACCATTTTGTTTCGTCGCTTACCCTCGGAGAGCGGTAGTAAAGTTGACGTACATAATGGGTGTTTTTTTACCAAGAGTTTTCTTTTGAATATCTTTTTTATCTTTCTTTGGTTTATTCGGATAGTCGAAATTTGAATATTTTTCTCTAAATTCTTTAAAATATATTTCAAATATATCTATAGGTATATCTGTTTTCAAATTCTCAAAAACTTTTAATTGATTATCATAACCTAATTCTCTAAGATATTTAAAAGTTCTTCTAGTATCAACTATATCATGTTTGGCTGATAATAGAATTTTCTTTTCTGGAAATTGTTCTTGATCATAAACAGATTTTAATTCACATCCGTTTTTAAAATAGAATGACGGGTTAAAAAGAAGAGATGGTATTTTTGTAATATTGGACACATATAATGCTAAATAAGCGCCCATCATATTACCAATAATTAAATTGTTGTAGTCAAAATCAACATTATTAGATAATGAAGATATAATGTTTCTATTGTTTATGTAATCTAAATCCGGAGTAAAAATTTCATCGCCAAACTTGCTTAAAATTTTCAATTTAGATTCATTTATTTTTTCATTCCAATCAGAGATATATAATATTCTATATGACATATGAAGAAGTGATTAGGATTTAAAAAACGATCTTTTTATCTCTTTTGCGATCATAAATCTTTTTGCTCTTATGAACTTTATGTTTAACAACGAAACCGTTAGTTAAATCATCATTACGAGAAGCAATTCTATTAGCTTTGATGTAATCATCTAAACCGAAAGTAAACTTTATGTTTTCTAACCTTTTCATTGATTTTAATTATTAAGAGATTTTTGATATGACAAAGATAATATAAATTTTCTATATAAAAAAATTTTTTATATATCTTTTGTCGTACTATAGGCATTGAATAATAAATCATTGACTTCATCAAATGTTTTTGAATTAAGTATTTCATCCATTATATAATTCAATTGAATTTTACGTTCTTCTTTGTCTATAGTATTTGTAAGATCATTTATCATATCTTTAATGATATCTATCGACTGATATTTATATTCTTCTAAATCGTTAGCCACGATGCTTAAATGTTTTGGTTTTTTTTCGAGATAAATATTTCTCAATAATTTTATTAGTTGAATCAATGACGGATAATCGTTTAATGACATGTTCCTAATGTTTAAAGTAGCACTTGACACGGGAGGTTTTAAATTGTTCGTTTTCCACGTCACTCTTAATATGTTGTGATCATTAATTTTAGAACCTTCTTCACATCTTAATATAAAAATTATTTTTTTATTTTCTGTGATTTTATAGAAAGTGGAAAAAGTAATTACAACATTATTTTTATCCCTATATAAAATATCCCATTTTAATTTATCATTATATGTATCTTTTCTGAGTTGATGAATAAGTTTAATACTCTTAATTCTTTCACTTCTATTTTCAATATTTGAATTAAAATTATTCAATGTTATATTTCGGTTTTATTTTTAGCGACTAATTCAATTAGATCATATAACAAAAATTCCGTTGATGCATTTATAGTTTCAATAAATTGTTTTTTATTTTTATCTTGGTTTTGAACAAAATATATCTTCATATATGAATAACTCAATTTTTTTCCATATACAAAGATATTAAATTCAATATTTTTATTTTTTGTTAAATTTAATGTAAATCTATAAGTGTGATAAGCTTTCGAGTATCCGTAAGTATTTACCCAATTTATTTTACCTTCAGATGTGTCTAATATTAATCCTTCTAGAATTTTAATTGAATTTTTCATAGAGGTATATATAAAAAATGAAAAATAAAAAAATTATTTTATCATATCAATTATATCTTTATCATAAATTATTTTCCTAACAATCACACCACAACTATCTTGTTCTATTCCGTAAAAATATGTTGTATCCTTTGATTTTATTATACCAAAAAACTTAATTATAGCTATATTAGAATCCGTTTTTAAATATACTGAATCGTGATACTTAGGGGAAGGTACAAATTTCTTTTTATTATTATCACAACTGACCATTAATAAAAAGAAGATTATTAATAATATTATATGTTTCATTATTTTATTTTTTTAAATAAAAAAAGACGGATTTAAACCGTCTTTTTTTATTTCGTTAAAACCTTTTAATTATTTTTTGCGGTTTTTCCTTTCACCGGTTTTGTTTTCAAACCCGGATTTCCTGTAGATTTGCTTTTGTCCCAATACATCTCAACACCATTGTAACCACCCTCGGGAACATCAATGTAAATTGACCCCCACTGGCCGTAACCGCTGGCATAGACACTTGCTGTTCCTCCTCCGGCATTTACAATGTATTCAGTGTAATCATATGGGCCGACGCTCATATCATAACCACACCAAGAAACCGACATGGATAACTCAGTGTAATTATCACATCCGAATGTTCCCTTTGGCTTAGCACAACCGGAAAATAAAACAGTAAAAGCGACAAACAATGTCAACAATGCGATAATTTTTTTCATAGCTTTTTTTTATTTGTTTTTTTTTTATATCATATATAATTCATAAAAACGTAAAAGTTTAAAAAAAATTATTTCAATAGGATATGACGTTTTTAAACTTTTTTTATTTTAATATGTATAATTTACAAAAAAAAACATTAATATGAAAAAATTTTTATTAACTATTATCTTAATTGCTATGAGTTTTTTTGCTCAATCTGCTCTTCCAGAAAAAGATTTATCGAAACTGACAATTAATAGTGTACCTCCATCGAGTTCTATTTCACCGCCATATATAGATGCTCATTCATATATCAGTAAAGGTATAACTAATATGGTATTTGGTGCAATTTTTACAGGTTGTGGAGCTGTTTGTTTATCATATCAACCCAGCCCGTATGTAAATTATGATACTCAAACGAGATTTTGGTGTGGAGTTACTTTTTGTGCTCTCGGTGGAATAGATTTCATTGTTGGAACTGCTTATTTAATAACTGGTTCTGTCATGTTAAATAAAGAAAAAAATATATCACTATCACCATCTAAAAATAATATTGGAATTGCGATTAATTTCTAAAAAAAAAAATGAAAAAAGATGAAAAAATTTTTTATGTTATTTATATTTATATTACTTGCTATTTCATCTATTGCTCAAGAACAACTTGGTTTACCTGGAGATGATTTAAATTTATATAGTGTACTTAATTTATTTCAAAAGTCTCCGACATTAGAAATATTTGAAAAGAATATCAATTTAGAAAGTTATAGAATAAACAATTTAGATATAAACGATGATGGTAAAATAGATTATATTCACGTTTTTGATTACGTAAATAATAACGCTCACTTTATAGTATTAAGAGTTAATATTAATGGATACGAATCCCAAGATGTTGCCGTAATAGAAGTTGAAAAGGTTAACGATAAGATACAAGTTCATATTATAGGTGATGAAAAATTATATGGTAAATATTATATAGTTGAACCTAACGATACAAATCCTCCTTATCAAGGAGAATATATTATTGAACCGGTATCATCATGGATTATATTTAGTTACATATATCATCCTTATTATGTAGTATATACATCGCCATATTATTGGGGGTATTATCCATTTTATTGGAACACTTGGGCACCAATATATTATAACAATTATTACAATTATCATCGTCATTATTATAATTATTATAGAAGAAGTTATTATTATCATCCAGTTCATAATTACTATGTTCCACGTAGGGTGACAACAAATATAAATAGATCACTATATCGACCAAATAATTATCACCCTTCAAATTATCCAATAAATAAACCAAGTAATTATAATAATAATCATCCAACAAATTATCAGCATAATAGATATGATAATAACTATCAACAACCATATCAACCGTCAAGTTCTCCAAGACAATCAACATCACCTAGACATCAACCATCAAGTTCTCCAAGTCATTCGGGTAGTGTTAGAAAAACGAGATAAATTATAAAAAAAATGAATATTTTATGACTAAAAAAGAATCTATTGAAAAAACAGATATAATAATTAAAGATTTCATCAATTATGATAATGATGAAATTGCAACAGAAGGATTTGACATTATCGGATACGCTAAAAGAAATTCATTAATAGATATATTATATTATAAAAAAGGCATAGCTTATACTAAGACATTTTTTGAAAAAGAAAAGGATATGAAGAAAATTGATCATATGACAGATGAATAAATCAAAAATTAATACTTTATTATATAATATCTTCCATCAGTAATTATATAGAATCCATAATCATCTGCTAAATATTTATAATTAATTCCAGTAAAATTATTATTAACCAATATGAAATTTCTTCCTTCGTTGTAATTAAAAAATCTAGTATTTGTATATCCTAAACCATAATCATTGTATGATTGTGTTTCTATATACATGTAAGGATCTATATTTTTATCCACATTAAAACTATACGATAATAAATCAAATTTATATAATTGATGATATTGAACAGGTTCTAATTCCAGTGTCGTTTCATTTAAGTGAAATGTTTTTATTTTACATGTCCAATATTTTGGCATAGTAGCTCCACTAGTTAAATAGAAATTAATAGTAAATAAATAATTTGTATCTATATTTAAAGTTTCTATATAATCGAAGTTAATTGCTGCACAGTCTTGATTTACAATTATTTTTTTAATATAATTAGAACCATTATAATTTAAATACATAGTGCCTATTGTTTGAGCAACCCCGGTTACATCTAATATATTTGCTGATAATGGAACAACGTTATTTCTTAACCAATGAATTAATTTATTTAATTTTTTTTGAACTTCTTCTAATGAATACATTAATATATAATTACCATCGAAATCCGTTATATTATATGTTAAATTAAAAAGATTTGTCTTTAAATAATTAACATCATCCATTTCTATTTCATTCCAACCAGGTATAGTATTTATGAATATATCTTCAATGTGTATTCTTTGAAGTTTTCCAAATAATGGTGAATTTGGTTTTATACATTTATAATATTCGTAAAGTTCTAAATCATTATAACCAAAATAATTAATAGAATTAATGAGAGCTTTATAAGAACTAATATAATTATAAATGTCATTATAAACTGATAATAACTCTTTTCTTTTTCTATTTAAAATTATATAATCTATACCAACCTCATTAATATCAGATTCTTTAAAAATCTGTTGAACATCACTTTCTAGTTTTGAACCTATGAGTTTTAAATTTTGATTGAATCTTTCATCTTCCACTTCTGTTTGTCCATATAATTGAATAATAGCTATTGTAATCGGTTCTGTTTTTATTGTAAAATCATAGGTTTTCCCACTTAGAGATGAATCAAAAAATTCTAAAATTTCATTGACAGTAATTTTATTTTTTGTAACATCGACGATTGTATAAGTATCGTAATTACCAAACAGTGTATGTCCAGTAATAGTATTTTCCAAGAAATTTAAAGATATTTTTTGATTTACCTCAAATCCCAACAAATTAAAATCAAAATAATAATCTGAAGTAATATAATAAATATCACTATAATAAGTAGAACCTGTTATCAAAAAATTGTTATTTGAATTGGTTGTTCCTGAAAAAATTATATTTTCAATTTTTTCAATTATCATATTATTATTTGATACTCCTTCGTTTTTAGAATTAAATCCGATAAAAATTTGCATTGGATAAGCGACATAATTATAATTGGTTGATGAATTGAGTTTTTCCAAAGTGTGTGTAATGTTACTAAAAACTGTTTGTTGATACTCAGGATCGTATATTCTATTTATGTTATTGTTTGGTTCTTTATTCAAAAAAACTAAATTTTCTGTATAACTATTCCACAGAGGTTTTTCGCCGAGATAAGTTAACCCGTCATTATATTGTAATTGATCACCAGAATAATCATAGAAGAATATATCATCTGTTATTTGTGGAGAATTATCTTCAATTGGTTGCCAAGAAAATTTATAATAAATATCTCTATCATATGTCCCTCTCGGATATCTTATGAATTCATTAATATTTATATTTAATTCCACATTTTCTTCATCTAAAAATGCTCCTTGATAAGATAATTGTATAGTATCTTCAGTGACTCTTAATATATTAAATTGTTTATTGTTAATTGTGTGTGAAAATCCAGATACGTTTATTATCATGCCTGTTGATAATTCATAACCATATAAAGTATTCCCGCGAGAAACGTTTGATACAAAAGTGATATATGGATCATAACTGCCACCACTAGGACTAATGTCTATATCTGACCAAAGATTAATATATCCACTTAAATTGGCATTTTCATTAATTTCACTGGTATGACTAGCACGAATTTGTGCCCCCTTAGTAATCGGACCATAAACTTGACCATCAATATCAAAAGAATAACATTCAATTAAACTTTTTGAACTTAATGAAACATAACCAGTACTTGATATATTAAAACAACCAATAATATAAAAATATCCATTGGAGTCATTAACTAATCCGTGAGAAGATACAGATCCATTAACTATATTTAAAGCGTCACTAGAACTATTATTAATAAAAAAAGAACAGTTATTAACAATTTGACCGTCATTTTCAGTAGAAACGGTTCCAATAGTAGTAAAGGTTCCTTTATTTGTAAGAATACCTTTAATAACAAGTGGATTAGATACATTAAATGTATTATAATTATGAAGAGTTCTATCGACATTTAAATTGATTTCATCACTAGGAGAAGGAAGAGTCATATCAACTATTCCGTAATTTTCAATGTTGACGTTTATATTTTTAATAGGTATAGTCACATTACTATTTTTACATACAATCAATGTTCCGAAATTAGATGCACTATATCCGGCAAGCCCTAATATATCAGCGTATCCACAAATACGAATGGTTGCTCCCTTGTTAATCGTAAGATGAAGTTGAAGACGACTTTCAGAAGTACCTCCAGTAATACACAAAACTCCAGAGTTCGCACCATAGGAACCATTCGTATAATATGTATATGCACATCCATCAACACAATTAATTTCAGGAATTACGCTAGTTGATTCACAGTTATCTGGATAATATCTTTCGTCTACTGTATACAAACATAATTCATCACTAGCCACTACTACATTTTGATTCAAAATTTTCTGTATAAAAGAATAATTAGAATATGAATTAACTTTAACTTCGACGTTATAAAGATTTATGTTTGGTTGTTGACTCTCTATTATTAGTGTATATCCTGTATATCCACTATATGTATATCCACTATAAACTGTTATTCCATTTCCATCTAAAGCATTACTATATTTATTAATGAAAGAGTTAATAGTTTCTTGCGTATATGTTGTATTGCCACTTAAATCAATATAATAATCGGAATTGTTTAAATTTATATTAAATCCATATGATGTTGAATCTATTGCAATATCAAAATATATTTCAACATAAAAATTTCTAGCTAATTGATCATAAATGTTAAATTTTTCGTAATTGTTAAAATTTTCATCGACATTAAAATAATATATGTCAGAATCTATATAAGTACTACCAGAAAAATTATTATCGATGTTTAATGGAGTTGAGTTTATATAAGCGGTAGCTCCACTATAATATGGTCTATAATTATAATCCAAACCTTCGAAAATTAAATAGTCATTTCCCATATAATGATAATGATACAAATTTAATCCGTATCTATCTAGCAACGTTTTGTATTTATTTTTCATCGCTGCTATAGTATTTTCATAGTAATATGTGGTACTACCGGAGTTCAACACATCTTGAGTCATGCTTATGTAATTTGATGTTGAGTAACATACAGTATAACCAGAAAAAGTACCTATAGTATCAACAGCAGTTCTCTTACAATATAAATCTTGAACTTTGTTTTTCTTTATAATTTTATCTATTCTGTAAGTTGATCCGCTTTCAAGTATGATATATTCCCTCACTTGTATATTATTATTAGTGACACTCAAAACTTGAAATTGCCTTTTATCATGATAAGAATATTCTCCTCCGCTAATTAATGTCAATTCTATTTGATCATTATATGTTATTCCTGTTATTCCGGATAAGCTTTGTATAATATTCACGCTTTCATTAGTAAAAAAATTCAATTGATCTGTTATAATTTCGTTCCTATTAACGAATCCAGTAATTGTAAAAATTGGATCGTCTGCATGAATATGACTGCCGTCTATGTTCTCAAATATTATAGTTTGCCCTGTTGTCGTAAAGTCGATGTTAGTATTTATATAATTATAAAATTTGATTGTTGTACCTGTTTGATCGTTAATATCGATAGAATTATATGTTATTAAAATATTACCTTCATATAATTCCGGTCTTTGAGTCATAAGATAAAATCCGAGATATATTGTTCCACCGGTTTGAATAGACAAATTAAAATCATATATTTTTATTTTTAATTTATCATAATCATTATATGTATAAACACCATCATTATTTGCACTTCCAGAAATACTCAATTTTTTATCTTTGTAATAATTAAGATAATTTAAATCAATTAATTGATTTCCATAATCTGGTGATTTTATTATGTTTAAACTAGACACTGTTCCTCCAGAAAAAATAAAAGTGAAACCAGATCCATTATTTTCGTTTGTGTCAATAAGAAATGCCCCCTTTTGATTCCCCAATACATTATATATTATCCCAGTATCACTTAAATCTATTAAAGTAGAACCTGTAACCCCACTGAAACTAACTACGGACCCTATAGGAAATTTTTTATCAAAATTATATCCATATATCCATTTAGAATAATAATTTTCACTACTATTAACTTTTTGTATGTCTGTTATTGTTTCTCCTGTTGATGTTGATGGAACAAAAGTTATTCCACTATAATTGAATAATTGAGATGATCTTACATCAAAAGTGTCTGTAAAATTGTATCCCGAAACTTTTTCAAATATATACATACATACAGTTTTGAAAGTATCGCTACCATTATCGTCAAAATATATTTTACCGTACCATTCGTTATTTTCTTCATCGTATGTCAAATTATATGGATAACCTTCCTTATTGAAGAAAAGTAATTTATTTGTTGGAGTACTCAATTTAAATAAGTTTATTTTTATATATTAAAAAACAGATGATTAAAAATAGTTTAATATAAAATTTATTTATAGTCTTTTTTAAAACATTATTCAAATTTCAGATATAATTTAAAGATTTGTTAAGTATGGGAGTAAGAAAAGACTTGAACCCTAATTATTCCCATTTATTATAAAAAATAATTGTATAAATATGTTGATAATTGTGATTTCTGGTTCAAATCAAAGCGGAAAAGATAATTTCGTTAATTTTTTTATTAAACATTATGATTTTAAATCTGTTAATTGGTCAACAATAGATAAAATAAAAGATCTAGCTTTAAATCACTTTGGGTGGAATGGTAAAAAAACAGAAGAAGCGAGGAGATTTTTATCTGAACTTAAAAGAGTCTGGTCAGAATACAATAACGGTCCTTTTTTAAATATGGTTAAAAAAATTAAGGATCATTATTCTAAACTAAGTAAAAAAGATAAAAAAAATTTTATTTATTTTGTCCATTGTCGAGAACCGAAAGAAATTCAAAAGTTTAAAGATAAATATGGAAAAAAATGCTTAACTGTTTTAGTTAAAAGAAATGAAAGAACAGAAAAAAACAAAATTGCTAATAACGATTCGGATAGAAATGTAGAAAATTATAATTATGATAAAATAGTAAATAATAATGGAAGTAAAATAGATTTAGAATTAGACGCCGTAAAATTTGTAGAAGAAGTTAGAAACATTTTTAAAACAAAAACAAATAAAATAAATAAAAAGTAATATGATGAATAATACTAAAACAAATTTAGGTAAAATTCTAGAAAATCATCTATATCCAATATTATCAACGGATCAAACGGATATAAACATGTTGTTTATAGACTTTAAAAATAATAATACTGAAGATGAATATCATCCTCTGGATATTTTTACAAAAAAAATAATTTTAAAAACAATACCCGTAGATATCATAAACGATGATATTGAAATATCAATATATAATCATCTAAATTTGGAATTTGTTCAAATAATTAGGGATGAAGCTATTAAAAATAGAAACAATACTTTATCCATCATTGAAAATTTTGATATAAATATTGAAAAATCGCCAGTAGATCAATTAAATAAATTTATATCAGTTAAATTATTTAACTGTTGTAATTATATAGCCACAGATGGGAGAATTGGCCCATCTCAATATATTATTACGAGTCAAAAAACAAATGATTATTTTTTTGATAAAATGGGTGATAGTATGTTCAATCTAAACAAAAAATTTTTTATAGATAAAAATCTTAGTGACGATGAGATAATATTTGGAAGAAAAAATGACATAGACCAACCAGGTGTATCTCTGATTATAAATGAAAATTCGTTCGATAATATAATATATGATGATGGAAAAATGAAAGTCAATTTGTCTTATTCCTTTACAGTTAACGGATTTAACCCAGAAAAACAATATTTTCTAATTAAAATAAATCAATAAAAAAATAATTTAAAAGTCATGCCAAAATCACGTACAAGAAAAGGACATCGAGCTAAAGTTCAAAATTACAGAAAAAGAGTAGAAGACCTTAAAAGATCCAGAGAAAAACAATTGAGAGCTCTGTATGAAAAACAACAACAAGAAGCACTTGAAAACCAGATATCATCTACTGAATCTCAGGTTCAAGAAGCATCTGTCGATGGTATTAACACAGAAGATTTTCAATTAGATTTGCCATCTGAAATACCAACTGGTAACATAAACGAAGTTGTTGGAATAAGTGACCCCAGTCAAATTTAAACCAATCAGTTTTAAGAAAAAAAGACCCGATTTTATCGGGTCTTTATGCATATTCTAGTGCTTTTGATACTTTACTTCTTGTATTTTTCTTAAATGATATGCCGTCTATTTTATTTAAATTCATAGTAACCGATTTATTTTTATTTTTCAAAAAATTAAAGTCGCTCATATTGGATCTTGTTTGTCCAAATCGTAATTCATACTATATGTTCTATCGTAATCCGACATATTGAAAAGATCATCATATTTTAACATATTTGTGTTTTTAATTCTTGTATATTTACATTTTTGACAATAATACAGGTCGTTTTTTATTGATTTCATATAAACATTATATTGCATTAATAAAATATTACCACACTTATCACATTTTACATTAACTAAAGAATGTGATCCTTTGGTCAAATGTCTATTATCTATATCTAAAAATTTATCATTGATGTCATAACCAAGTGAAATAAAATGTTGTCTATTCCTCTTTGTTCTTATCTTCTCATATATCAACATAAAATATTATTATTTGTTATAATATATTAAATTATTTTAATTTTTTACCGCACATCGGGCAATGTGTCCATTTTCCTTTACCTCTTGTTGTTCTATAAGAACACCTGGGACAATATTCTCTTATAGTTGATTCATTCTTAATATAAGAATTACCACTAACTATATTTTTTATTGTGTTTGAATCATAGAGTTTTTTTTTACCGGTTTCAAAGAAAACGGTAATAATTTAAACTTTATTTTATAGAATTCTTCGCCAACTTCGAAATTAATTGGAGAAAAATATTGATTAGATACACTACCTTTTTCAATTCGACCAGTTTCTAATTTTGTATTATGAATTAAAGATTGATCATGTTCTGTCGTAAATACACCTGTGGATATAAAATTAAAATCAAATTGTTTATCATCAAACCAAAAATCTTTATCGTTTGATATATTGGTGTTAGATAACGATCTATATATTCTGGAATTGTGATTAGTTCCATTGGTTCCATTTGTACCAGATACACCAGCAAATCCAAATGTTCCAGATGAGCCAGATATACCTGCAGTTTTTAAATTACCATTAACTGTTAAATTACCATTTACAATCACATCATCACCACTTATTGTTATAGTAGATCCGGATAGTGGATATGCTCTATAATTAATTGTGGAAGTATTTGTATAAACAGTTTGAACTGGAATTTTTTCGTTCCAGAAAATTACATCTAGAATACCATTTTTTTCAATGGCTTTAACCGCTTCTTTATTGGATTTATCTATTTCGTAAGTAGAAAATGATAGTTTTCTATTTGTTCCTATGAAACGTTCAATTGTAATTTCTTGTCCGGGTTTTAAAATTAACAGATCATTATCCACTTTTATACCGTTCATACGTAATTGAACACCTATGCGTTCTTGAAGTGGATTAAATAATTTTAGTTGGAAATTGTCTCCGTTATGGAGATAAACTTTATTTTTCTTTTTGCCGTAAAGTTTGCGTTTTTGACCATTGACAAGTATATCACAAGTCGGCAAGGTCATGCCGTTAAGATTATTCATAAATCCTCCTTTTTTATTTTTTATTTTTGAAATGTCGGTTTTTTCATTGTTCTTCACAATTCCAAAGTGATAATCACTCAAAACAAACATGACCAAAAAAGATGTTACTACGATTGTAACTAGTCGTATATATTATATCAAAGAAGTCCAAAAAACATATTTTTAAAAAAAAAATATTAAAAATTTTCAATGAGAAATATTTAATATATAATTTTATGAAATATATTAAGAAATATCAATTATTTGAAAAAAAAGTCGTTACTACATTAAATTTATCACGTAGAAATCTAACTAAATTACCTGAATTACCAGATACATTAGAACATTTAGAATGTGATTATAATCAATTAACTGAACTACCAGAATTACCAGAAACATTAGAATATTTAAGTTGTGGTATCAATAAATTAACCGAATTGCCGGAGTTACCTGATTCATTAAAAGAATTGTGGTGTTATGATAATAAATTAAAGAAATTACCTAAATTACCAAAAACATTGAAGATATTATATTGTTTTGGTAATAAATTAACCGAATTGCCCGAATTACCAAAAACATTAAAAAGATTAGATTGTTATAACAATAAACTAATCGAATTACCTGAATTACCAGAAACATTAAATTATTTGAATTGTTATGATAATAAATTACCTTATGATGATTTAGAGGAATATTGGAAATGGTATTATAATTTATATCCAGAAAGATTAGCAGCAAAAAAATATAACTTATGAAATATATTAAAAAATATCAATTATTATTTGAAAACGTAAATACTAAATTGAATTTTTTAGATTTATTAAAATTACCTCAATTTTGTATTAGAATTCATAATGAAAACGAATACATCATATTAATGATTGAACTGGAAAAAAAAGGATATAAATGGTTAAGTGAAAAAAATCCAACTGATATAGGTTGGACAAGATATATAGAAATCATTTGGATAAATAATATTAAAAAAATTTTAACATATTCAAGTTTCATGTTTTATTTTTCAGACTTTAAATTTGAAAAAATAAAATTATTAGAATTTGAAGATGTAGAAATTGATAAAAATCATAAAATTAAGAAAATAAAAAATCTCGATCTAGATCCATATTGTGAAGAAGATTGGGGATATGTTCAAGAAAATAAAATTAATGAATTATTTGAAACTAAAAATGTATATGATTTTAAATTAATTAAAAAAAGAGATATGTTTCCTTTTGTTGATTATATATACACTTTCACTTCAAGAGATAATATTGAATATTACGTAACTCTATCTCATAATAAGGATAATGATTCTATGAGTGTTAAATTCACAGATAAAAAGAATTTTATTGGAATAAGAAATAAAATAAAAGACAAATACGTTAATATGAATAATTTCGACGCTATTAATGTACTAAATACCGTAGTTAAAATATGTAAAGATTTTTATGATGAAAACAGTGATATAATCAAAAAATTCACGACATCAACATTAGACGAAAAAAGATTAAGAGTATATAAATACATACTTAAAAAATATTTCAAAGATTGGGAAGTGGATTCATATATAGATCCTCGCGGAGATATAGTCATAGAATGCAAGCCAAAAATAAATGAAAAACATGAAGATGTAGATCCGTACGGCGAAGAAGAATGGGATGAACCTTATGAACCTTATGAATATGGAATAGGAGATGATGTTGTATGTGTGGATACAAGATGTTCGATGGGATTAACTGTCGGTAAAACATATAAAGTATTAGATGTCGATGATTTGACATATTCATCGACTGTGACAAAAATAATTAATGATGATGGCAAAATTGCAAATTATGTTAAAACAAGATTTAAAAAATTAAATTAAAAAAAATGGACGGATGCTTAAACGGTGGATTTCAAGTGAAAAAAATTGATCCATCAAATGAATTAATGGTAATGAACGATTTTAATAGTAATGTTAATTTGGTTATTGATGGTGAAATCCTGACACAAGAACAAATTTTAAATAAATATTATTATTCAAATGAAGCTTTTCAAACAATGAAAAACAATGAATTTACTGTAAATAAAGCTAAACCATTTAAAAAAGAAATAGAAATACCGGATGAACCAAAACCCTTAGAACCAGGTCAAGTTGATCCTGTTGCTTTTTTTGGCAATTCTATGAAAGGATTGTTCTAAAAATTTCTAACTGATCAATATTTATATTTTGTATCATATGATTTGCTACGAACTGATACATTATCATTACCAAAATCAATTGTTTTCGCCCATGTTCTTGATTATTTTCTGTTGAACTCCAACATAAATCGGTATCAAAATTACCAATAATATCTTTTTGTAAATACATTAGATTCAATTCATCTACGCAAGAATAATTTGATTCCTTTACAATGGATTACCAAGACCCTCCTGCTCCGCCTCCACCACAAGTACCGCCGCCGAATCCGAATCCGCCGCCACCTCCGCCGAATCCTCCTATTCCGCCTCCGAATCCGCCGCCGTATCCACTTCCAGAATGACTATTTTCTTCTCTCCTTCTTCTAGCTCTGCGTTCTTCCTCTTCTTTTCTTCTACGTTCATCTTCTTCGTTATTTTCACATCTTCTCACGATTTCTTCTAATAAATTTATCAATTCGTTTAATTTTGCGCTTATTTTTAAAACATCATCTGTTCCATTTTTGAAATCTTCATATTCTCTTATGCCATCATCAGCTAAATTTAAATCTCCTCTATTAAGATATCCGCCACTTTTATATCTTTGAATTTTAAGATATAAATCTTTATAAGTTTCTTCATTTTGATTAATATATTTTTTAGCTTGAATTATATCATTATATTTTTTAATTGGTTCGTGTATAGAACCTGATAGGGCTACCTTTTTTTCACCATATTCTTCTAATAAATTTATAGCCATTGGAAGATCATTCATAAAAATAGCTCCCATTTGATCAATATAAATTTTAAGATTATTTATGTCATCTTCTGTAGCGTTTAGCTCGGTTTTGTATCCGAGTTCTTCTACTTTCTGATAATAAGATTTTGATTTTTTTAGATCGTTAACGAGATCCTGTTTTGCATCTTCAAATTCTTTAATTTGAAAATTAATCGTTTCTAGTCTATTTGCATATGTTTCATATTCTTTATAATGTTCTAAAACTCTGTTCATTAAATTTTTATATCTTCTTACTGATTCATCGCTAACATCGACTTTATTAAAAGTTATTTGACTCAAAGTATCTAGAATATTTTTCGCAACATCTTGCATTTGTGTTGGTTTATTTTCATAATTATTTAGAATTCTTCCTATGTTTTCACATTTATTTTTAATTGATATTATATCTTTTTCTGCTTTTTTAATTCTGTTGAGACTTTCTATAATTTCTAAGATGTCATTTTCGACAATATCAAGAGTTTTTTCTTTTCCTATTCTTTTGGTTTTTAATTTATCAACAGATTCTTTTAACATCGCAAGAACTTTATCATCATCGAATATTTCATCAGGACCCATCCCTCGAGATATTTCAATATCCAATCTATTTAGAACATTCTTAACTTTATCGATTCTTTCTCTCAATTTTCTTCTTTTTTTAATACTCGAATATATTAACCAAGAAATTAAACCCATTGCTAATGTCAGTAATGAAAATTGACCCAGGCCAATAAAAAATTCTTTAGTTTTTTCTTTTTCTATTTTATCGTATTTGGCATCTAAATCTTTTTTCATTTGAATTGGAATAGAACCAAATTCTTTTTTCATTCTTTCAACAAGTTCAATAAATCCTTTATCGTAATCTCCTTCTTTAAAATTTGAAGATAAACAATTTTCACCAAATCTTTTACATAAAGCATCAGGTAATAATCCTTCCATACCATAACCCGGTTTTATAAACCATTTTCTGTCTCCCATCGAAGCCAAAATCAAAATACCATTATCGTTTCCTTTTTTACCCACTCCCCATTTATTAAACATTGTTCTTGCATATTCCTCTGGACTGTTAAAATTGCAATTTCAACTCCAGTCAATCTCTCGTATGAAAATAATACACCATTTAATGAATCTTCAATGCTTTTTTTCATGAAATCTCCATAATCACTTATTAGTGCAATTCCATTACCATATTTAGCTGGTTGTATTTTATAAATGTCGGTACCTACTTCAGACGTCATAGAAGGACTAAACGTCCATTTATAATAAGTATCATCATCTTCACTATAACTATCACAGTTTAAATATGTAATTACTTGACCTATACTTAAATTATATCCATTTTTTTTATTAAAATCTATCAATAAATCTTTTATATCATCTTCATCTCTATTACTAACTGTTTTTTCTCTAGTTAAAATACCGGCAAATTTACCAAGTTCAATTGAATTTTTAGGAAGACTTTTCACCCATTCTATTTTTGTTTGAGTGTCAGATGCTTGTATTTTAGGTGATACTATTCCCATATTGAGAAGTAACATAAACGTTGCAAGCCAATTTTTCCAACTGACTTCTTCGTTTAACTTATCATTATTAATATAATGAGCGTAAGAAAGTATATATTCTCCCATTTTAATTCATTTATTTTTTAATCTGTCCATTCTTCTTCACCGTAAGGATCAACGTTTTTATGTTTTTCTCTTTCTTTTAATTCCAATTCTCTATTTTTAAATGATATTACGTTTCCATTTTCCACACAATAAAAAACATCATCGTTTTCACTATATTTACTATTATAAAGGTTTTTATGAATCTCGTTTAAATAAAATACTGAATCCATCAATGATTGCAGAATATCTTTGAATGATTTCTGATCAGTTAATTCTCTATGCACCAAAAAATCAGACAAAAATTCAAACTCATCATCAAAATCAAAATCCTCTATATAAACTTTATATTTTGATAATCTGTAAAAATATTTGCACGCATCAAGAAAGAAAGATATTGATTTATCGTAATAATAATGATGTCTATCTTCAATTAAATTGGCCTTAAATAATCTCCTGTAAAGAAGAACGTTTTTTTTCAATTCTAAATATTTATCTATGGTTTTTTTAATTTCTCTATCTTTTAATACAGGATTATTAATTTCTTTTTGAACCTGCGTTTTTTTATTGATTTTAAACCAATTTAAGTTTTCATTAAATGATAATAAATGTTTCATTTTGAATTTATTTTTTTAAATTTTCTTTTCTTAATTTTATTTGGTTCATCTAATATTTCGATCGATTAAATCGTGTTTACCTTCAAAAGTATTAAATTTTCTTATCATATATTATTATTAATTTTCATACATATTTATATCTTCTATATTAACACTTAAAATATCACACATGTTTTGTAACGTATCATATTTCACTATTCCAAAGTTTTCAATATATCCGACTAGTTCTTTACCTTTCAAAATATTATCTACGTTTTGTACTGGATATGGATCATTAACGTATCCTATTATATCAAAATCGAAATAAAAAATATTTTCTTTTTTCGTAGCTACCACATAATAATAATCTTTCCAATTCCCTTGTCTATCATTTATTATTCTTTCCTTTTTCTTTGCTAAAAAATGACTATCTTGACCAATCACATAAATAACATACAAATTATTATTATCTTCCCAATCCTCTTCATCATATGGATCTAAATCATTTTTAATTTCAAATATTTTAAATTTCGTAATAATTTCCATTTTTCTTATATATTAAAAAAATAAAACAAAAAATATATTTTTGTATATATGACATATTGACACGTTAGAAAATATCATATATACCGGCATAATTTTTGAATGATACAAGAAAAATAAAAAAATAAAATTATATGAATATGAAAAGTAATAAAACTATTGGGATTGATTTAGGAACAGTGAACTCGGCTGTTGCTGTTATGGAAAATGGAGTGCCTGTTATTATTGTAAATAGTGAGGGAGAAAGAACAACACCCAGTACTGTGGGTTTTACAGATAATGATAGGAAAGTCGGTAATCCGGCTAAAAGACAGGCTGTTATGAACAGTGAAAGGACTGTTCATTCTATTAAAAGACTTATCGGTGAAAAATTTAAAAATTTAACAAACGAAATAAATAGATATAGTTATAAGATAGTAGAAAAACATGAAACTCCTTTTGTTAAAATTGATAACAAAGAATATTCCCCGCAAGAAATATCAGCAATTATTCTTCAAAAAATGAAGAAAACTGCTGAAGATTATCTCGGTCAAGAAGTAGAAAAAGCGGTAATTACAGTACCTGCTTGGTTTAATAATGATCAAAGACAAGCAACTAAAGAAGCAGGTGAAATTGCGGGGCTTAAAGTTGAACGTATTATAAACGAACCAACAGCTGCGGCTCTAGCCTACGGACTTGATAAATTGAAAAAAGATATGAAAGTCGTTGTGTTCGATTTTGGAGGAGGAACATTTGATGTTTCTATTCTAGATTCTGGTGATGGTGTATTTGAAGTAAAATCTACTTGTGGTGACGTACATCTAGGTGGTAATGATATCGATGATGTAATCATAGATTGGTTGGCTAAAGAATTTAAGAATGATAATGGTATGGATTTGAAAAAAGATCCAATGGCATATCAAAGATTGAAAGATGCCGCTGAAAAGGCCAAAATTGAATTATCTTCAAACACAGAAACAGAAATAAATCTTCCGTATATAACATCTGTAGATGGTGTGCCTAAGCATTTGATATATAAATTGAATAGGGCCAAATACGAACAAATTGCTGATTCTGTTTTTAAAAGACTTATTCCCATTTCTGAAAAAGCCATAAATGACTCCGGAATTAGTAAATCGCAAATAGATGAAGTTATTCTAGTTGGTGGCTCAACTCGTATTCCAGCTGTAAGAGAAATTGTTAAAAAAATATTTGGTAAAGAACCAAATAATTCGGTTAATCCTGACGAAGCGGTATCTTGTGGTGCAGCTATAATGGGATCGATTTTATCTGGAGAAATCGACGATATTCTTTTACTTGATGTAACACCATTATCTTTGGGTATTGAAACCATGGGTGGTGTGATGACAAAACTGGTAGAAGCCAATACTACAATTCCAACTAGCAAATCTCAAATATTCTCCACAGCATCAGATAATCAACCAGGAGTAGAAATTCACGTATTACAAGGTGAAAGACCTATGGCCAAGGATAATAAAACGTTGGGTAGATTCCACCTTGAAAATTTACCGCCAGCTCCAAGAGGAATTCCACAAATTGAAGTTTCTTTTAATATCGATGCAAATGGAATTATGGACGTTAAAGCTGTTGACAAGGCAACTGGAAAGCAACAAACAATCAGAATCGAAAATTCATCTTCAATTCCAAAGGAAGAAATAGAAAGGATGAAAGATGAAGCAAAAGAAAATGAAGAAACAGATAAAAAAGAAAAAGAAAAAATAGATAAGTTAAATCAAGCTGATGCCATGATTTTTCAGACAGAAAAACAAATTAAGGAATTATCTGAAAAATTAACAGAAGAAGATAAAAAAGATTTAAATGATATTGTAGAAAAACTAAAGGATTCTCATAAGAGTCAAAATGTAACAGATGTAGATAAATATCTATCGGAATTAAATGAAAAATGGAATTTAATTTCAACTAGATTATATCAAGAAACATCATCTGAACAACAAGGACCAAAAGCAAAAGACGCAGATCCGGTCGAAGATGTTGAATTTTCAGAAGTTAAATAAAAAAAAAGCCATCGATAGATGGCTTTTTTTATTTAATTTTTTTTAATTAGATTATTTTTTATTATATTTACAAAAAATATAATTATTGAATGATAAGACAAAGATTTGATTTAATTTGTTCACAGACAGGTGAGGTCTTTTCTATAAATGATATTCAATTTTATAATTTATATGAAAACGATCTAATTTATCTGAATTATGAAAAAGAATATTGGTACTTTAATGAAGAAGACATCAATAAAGTGAATAGAATTATTAAATGTTTATAAAAAAAATAGAAATATGATTATTCTAAAAACTATTATAGTTTCGGATATTCATCTGGGAAATCCATATTCCAATTGGAAATTATTAGATGAATTTTTAAAAAACAATAAATGTGAAAATTTGTTCTTGAATGGTGATATTATAGATGAACATTATTTAATACAAAATAATAAACAATTAAATAAAGAAGAATTGGAATTTTTATATAAAATAACTAATTCGAAAAATTCAAAATATATAATTGGCAACCATGAAGTATTTAATCATATAATACATAGTGATGGTGAGTTTTGGGATAAATATAATGTGAAAGTTTATGATTATTTTCTCTATCATCCTGGTGTACCATATTCTTGGTCAAGATATTATATTTCACACGGACATAAAACAATATTTAGAAATCCAATAACATCAAATCAACGAATACTAAATTTAATAGATTGTTTCATTAGATTTGTTGCAAAAATACAAAAAATCCATAAGGGAATTATTTTCCAAAAAGGAAAACTTGATGTAACAGAAGGAGTAGAATTTGAAATATTATCTAATGATTCTAGGAAATTTTTCAAAACAGCTTTAAAAATTGTAAGCGGATTTAAAAAGAAAGCGAAAGAATATCATATGGCTTATCACGCTGATGGAATTATTTGCGGACACATACATCATCCAGAGATCAAATATTTTAAATCAAAATATATATTCACTGGAAAATTTCCGTATTTAAATAGTGGAGATTGGTTAGAAAATAACAGCGTATTGGTTCAAGATATTGAAGGAAATTGGGAAATAATAAAAATGAATTAATTTTCTTTCTTACTTATGCTTTCCATTAGTTTGGTAGTTGATTTATTATGCTACACTCATAGAGATATAATTTCTTATTAAAAAGAAATTTAACCATATCGTGATTAATGATTTTAACGTCATTAAAATTGTTATAAATATCATATATAGTTTTATCACCATCAATAATATTTAAAAAATAATAATCAGGAACAATTTCATCCTTAATCAAATTATATGTACAATTAGATAGAAAATTTTTCAATTTCATATATTTATTTTTAATATTATCATCATCAACTAAAAATTTATCAATATGATTTAAAATATCATCAATAGAAAATTCATTTTTAGTCTCTTTTTTAGTAGATCTACCCCACCCACTAAAAAAATTTTCATTAAATTTTTTGATGTGTTTCATATATTTATTTTTTTATTATATATATAAATATTTCAAAAACGAATTAATTATCTTTCTTACTTATTTCCAATAGTCTATTATAAACAATTTCACCATATTTACTGGCTGTTTTCATACTTTCCATCGTAACTATTCCCATTTTACTTAAATATATCTTACCTATTGGCGTTTTATAGAATTCTATTATTTCCAAGATTTCTTCGTTAGTAAAGTATTTATCATAGATAATAATGGTTTCTTTTTGAATATCTTCAACGATATCTTTTATATCATCTGGTTTAATTTTATCAGAATTGAAATTCGGAATTAAATGTTTTATTGAATCTATAATTGATATAGCAATATTTTCATTAGATTTAGTTCCTCCATTTATTTCTAATAAATTTTTAATATTTTGCATCTTTTCGTTCATGTTAAAAATTTATTTTTATACAAATCATATATAGCTTTTTTTCCATTTTCATTTATTTCTCTTGTACCTATTCCTGCAAATTTTTCAGTTAAAATTGGAATATAATCTATTTTTATAAACTTATAAAAAACATATGAAAATGTGTACCACAAATTTTCATTTTGTTCAAAAACAAATACATCTTTTTTATTGTCAATTCCCATCATGCAACACCAACCCGTTCCACCTTTAACTCTTTTCATATCATCCTCTAATACACCTACAGCAAATATTGCATCTGATTCGTTTACTTGATACCAATTCCTAGATAATAGATTTTTAACATATTTACTCAATTTACCTATATATCTTTTAAGATTCTTATTGGCCATTTTAACGTGTTCAAATCCTTCTTCTAATTCATCATCTGTTAATATTTTTGTATGATTGGATTTTGTTTTATGTCCATTGAAAGAATATGCAATAATATCAACATCATATTTTTCACAAAATGATTCGAATAACATATCAGTTCCTTCAGCTCCTCCAGATCTACAAATCATATTTAATTATTTTTTTGTGCTACCAAAACCTCCTCTATTATCAGATTTTAAATCATCAACTTCAATAAATTGAATTTTATTATCAAAAATCCATTTAATTTTAACCCACCAAGGTGCAAACATTGTTGGTCTAATTTCGAATTGACAAATTCTATCTCCTTCCATAACTCTATATTCACCTTGATAAATTCTTTCTCCATCCACAATTCTATATTCGTTATGATGTTCTTTTAATGCAATTGCGCTAAATTTCCAAATATCATCATTTCCGCTATATCCATTTGATGTCTTATCAGGACCATCTATTATACCTGTATGATTTGCTTGTATTATTCCAAATTTCATATAAGTTGAACTTCTAGGTACAACATTGGCTTGAAAATATTTTGGCAATTTCATAGATACTCCGAGTGAAATTAATTTATGATCAGAAACGTTCATTTCAACATTTTCAGCAGATTTTAAATCGATCCAATTTCCAAAGGATTCTATTTTACAATTTTTATTATGGTACTTAATTTTTATTTTCATAATTTGTTTTATTTTTCATTTATTTTATTGGTCATTAATTCAAAAGTTTAATAAAATAAAAGAGGAACTAATCAGCCCCTCTTTTATTAAAGTAATTCAATTTTGAATTACTTTATCACATTGCCAGTTTCTTCATTTACAACAGAAATATCATCTAATGGTTTATTAGATACATCATTTATTGGTTCTACTACTCTACCTACTAATTCTCCTTCTGTAGAAAGAGCTCCACCCCACAATTGAAAATCGGAACTAATTCTTTCAATAAGAACATTATAAGCATTATAAAGTTTTATTCTTTCACCGATTTTAGTTAAAATTTGTAAGAAATTATAATGTTCCTGCGTAATTCCTTTTACTTTATATTTAGATATAAGATGATAAAAAACTATAAGATCTTTTACATTTATATATGTCAAAAAAGTACCATCATCTTGTTTATTGAAATCTTTATCGAGATAATTTTCTTTAAGATCTTTAAGTTGGAATACTTCATTTTGATCATATTCTAATTTGTCTCTAAATACTTTGAAAATAAATTTTACTTCTTCAGCTGTTAGAGGAAAACTAAAAGTTAAAAGACCTAATTTTTTTTGATAAACATTAAATAAATATTGAGCAATATCATAAATTTTATCTTTTTGATCTTCTGTCATATTTCTAACTTCATCTATATTTGGATCATATCTTTTTATCATATTAATAAGATTTTCTTCTTCTTTATTAAAAGAATCAACAAAATCAGAATTTAAAAAATTTTTAGCATCCTTTTCTATGATATTTTTAGCTTCTTGTAGTTTGACATATTGTTTATGTTCATCTGTTTCTTCTTTTTGTTTTAAACTAATAATAAGTTCATGACTTTTTTCTATGTCAAATTCTTTATCACTGGCGAAATCAAAACTATCTATTTCGTCAGTTGAAGATACTACATTGTAATCGACTTTCTTTTCTATTTCATCATCAATAATAAATTTGTTCAATTCTTCTTTTTCCATTGTATTTTTATTTATTTTTGGTTTTATATATTACACGTTCGCAAAAGTTTAATAAAAAGGGGATCAAATTTTTTATTTAATTATTCACTACTTCCATTGAATAACATATTATAACTTTCACTGAAAGAGGCTTGTAATTTATCGCATCTTGAATCAATCTTTGAATTGAGATTTGTTATTTGAGTATCTATATTGCCATATATTTCTACATGTTTATGATCCATAGATTTGTTTAATTCAATTATCTTATTATATAATGCTTTGTCTTCTTTATATATCCTATCGTTTATATCATTAACTGAATCCTTTATCCATTTTTCATGATATTGAATAGTTTCACTTGTATTTTTTTTGAATTTCATTAACTTAAATGACGTTATACCTAACCACGTGAGAAACGCAACTAGACACACCCCAAAAATGGTCGACAAAATTGTTATTATAATTATATTCATGTTTATTTTATTTATTTTTGTTTGACCCCTTTTTAATATATTCAATGTCGGGACTTTCGACCATTCGTAAAGTCCCCTGTGTCAGTTCAGAAATATGCTATCCGATCGCAGGACCCGGTGCTTTGTTATAATCAAAAGTGCCTTCATCATAAATATCAGCAATTTGTTCTATGGTTTCAAGATTACATTTCTTCATGATTTCCATGAGTGTTTCAAATTTATATTGTTCATCTAAATTTTCATAATATTTTGGACCAATTTTATCTCTAATTATTTTTCTCTCTTTTTCACTTAAATATTTGATAGATTCCAATATATCTTCAAATGTTATTTCTTTTGTATAATTTTTCATAACTATAATTTATTTTTTTTATTTCCATTTACCGGAATATGATTTTTTACTTTTCGGTGTTATTTGACTTTCTTGTTCTTTTTTATCTTTTTTTTGTTTTTCATATTCTTTTTGAAGACGATTTGCGTTTTCTACGAGTTTTAATGTAAATTTTTCAATAATGCCACAAGATGTATTAATTTCTGGTTCTTTAATTCTAATCGTACCTTTTTCTAAATCAAATTCAATTTTATCTATTTCTTGTTCTATAAGAATTTGTTTTGTTTGTTCATCAAAATTATTAAAATAATCTTCATTAAAAATAACAAGTACATCTGCATCTAATAAGTAAGAATATGTATCTGTGATTTTTGATATTTTAACGAGTTTTTTTTGTTTACTATTTGCCACGTATACAAATTTAATATCCATCGGCATAGAAAAACTTTCTTCAATTTTTTTAAAGTATGTGATAATTTCATCACTTAAACTTTCGTAACTCTCTTTAGCCATTTAATTTTATTATTTTTTATCCTATATAGGATTTTTCTTTAATTTCCATATTTATTTATTAAAACGATTAAAACTATTTTGAGATATCAAATTTAGTTCAACTTTACCTATAAAATCATCCAATGATAATTTCCCAGTATAAGACATAGCTGAAGCTAAATAATGTTTAAAATTTTCTGTCCATCCTTCTATAGTATATTCAACAGGATTTATTCTAGTCACTCCTTCTGAAGTTTTCAGATATTCATTACCCAATAGTTTTTGAACACCTTTAGTACTCATTCCTCTAAATTTCTTATAAAATTTTGCACCATTTTTAAAAGCATTTTTAACCCCATCAGAATATTGATCAACTTTTTCACCTGGTTCCAACCATCCTCCAGTTGGAGTATCGTGATGAATATTAGCGCCATAAGTATCCCCTGCACTTTCTAAGGATTTGTTTAGAATACCACCGATCATAACATAATCAGATCCTAATGCTAAAGATTTAATAATATCAGAATAATTTTTCATTCCGCCATCAGCAACAATTTTAGCTGGGGATTTTAAAGTACAACTCATATCATAACACTCTGAAATTAGAGATGCCATTGGATATCCAACACCTACATTTTGACTTGTTAAACAACCTGAACCGCCACCTATGCCAACACGAACGAAATCAGCACCGGCTTCTGATAAATATTTATATGTCTCTGGATTTGCAACATTACCAATCATAATAGTAAGAAGTTTATATTTTTCTTTAGCTTTTTCTATCAAAGTAATTAATTTTCGCATATGTCCGTTTGCTATATCAATAAGGATGAATTTTTCAAAAGTATTGCGCGCATGTTCAGGATTTATATAATATTTATTGTAATAATCATCATTTATAAAACTGTCTTCAAATTCTTTTAATCCAATAGCTTTCCAAGCATCATCCATCGCAATATTAACAGTAGTTCTTGGAATTATTGGATATATTTTATTTTCGTGAAATATTTTGAAATTATTCATATTTACAACAGTATCCATAGGAGCTGTAAATAATGGTAACATACCATTTTTATCGAATACGTTAACATCCTTTCTCGAATTGATCATACTATTAGCACAAGGCTGAATTAGCAAATCATCGAAGTCAAATTTGAGTTTATTATTAATCATTGATTTTATATTATAAGGAAATAATAAAGTTTATTAAAAAAATTAATAATTTTATGAATCCTGCAATTAAAGCCGACCCTAAAATTAATCCGATTGATCCAAGGAAAATATATAGAAATAGTTGATGGTTTTTAAATTTATACCTCAAAACCAATAATACATTAACATCGTCTATATAATCTTTTCTAGATAAAGATACTAATTCAAATAAACCGATGCTAAAAAAATATTCAGATATAGAGTTTATATAACTATCTACCTCAGTATCAAGATATTTTTTAACATCAGTTTCAATTGGATTTTGTAAATTTGATGGTACTTTATAGTTTTTGAGTATCTCTTGTCTGCGTTCTGGTATACCAATTATAGTATATAATCTACCATATTTTTTATCATATTTAAGTTTATATCTTTGAGTTATAATCTGTAAATTATCATTTATTATTTTTCTATATTTAAAATATCCAAATATCTTTTTAAACATAAGAAACCTCTTTTTTTCTTATATATTCTAATTTAAAAAACTTGTTTTAATTATTTTTTTATTTCAGTTAACTTTATTACCTTTTGAAGTCTGTTCGATTTCTTCGTTTTCTTCGTTCTCAAAAGGTTTAGGAGTTGCCATAATTTTGACATTATCATCAAGACTTTTAACATATGTCAAAATATCTTCATAAAACTTATTTTTGGTATCTTCGACTATTGAACTTATATCCGGAGTTTCAACTTTATTTTCAATTGAAGCTGTTTCTTTAGTTTTTGCTGTTGCATTATCTGATAATATAGATTTAATTTCATTTTTCTTTTCATCCAAAACTCTTAATGTTTCTTCTAACTTTTTATCATCAATTAATGATAAAATTAAAACGCCATTTGAGAATTTAGATAAATTTGTTAATGCTGTTGTATCTAACCTGGATAAAGATTCTCCAAAATCATTTATTGCTTTTGATAACATCCATATAGAAAAACTACCGGATATTCCCATAGATGTTATACTATTCATAGCGTCTGCTAACGTTTTAAGTCCTTCGGCTGATTCTTTAGTTGGTAAATTATCTACTAATTTTTTAATAGATTTACTAAAATTATCTAAAGATCCACCGTCTTTGAACAAATCTTTGTAATTATCTAGTCCTTTAATGATTTTAGAGAAATCAATCATAGAATTTCCAGCATCTTTCAATAAACTAAAATTATTATATCCAATAGAAGACAACATAGATATAGAAGATGTAAAAGATTGTATGGATTTTAAAACAGCATCAGACCATTCAGTTGGTGGATAATTTGTCCAAATAGTTTTTTCATTATCGCTAAATTGTCTTGCTGTCCACAATAATGCATTTATAGTTAAATATAGTCCTATCAAATTTCCAACGCTCATTGATGATCTATATACCATATCAATAAAAGAATTTATTGCTAAATTAACATTAGTCACCCATGTATCTGGTGGGTAATTCGTCCATATGTTAACATTATCTTTATTACTAAATTGCCTTGCTGTCCATAATAAAGAATTTATAATTAAATATAGCCCTATCAAATTATCAGTGCCTATTTCGGTTTGATTTATATTGTTCAACACGTCAATAAAAGAATTTATTGCTAAATTAACATTAGTCACCCATGTATCTGGTGGGTAATTCGTCCATACATTAACGTTATCTTTATTACTGAACTGTTTAGCTGTCCATAATAAAGAATTTATAATTAAATATAACCCTATCAAATTATCAGTGCCTATTTCGGTTTGATTTATATTGTTCAACATGTCAATAAATGAATTTATTGCTAAATTAACATTAGTCACCCATGTATCTGGTGGGTAATTCGTCCATATGTTAACATTATCTTTATTGCTAAATTGTTTGGCTGTCCATAATAGAGATTTTATAATTAAATATAGCCCTATCAAATTATCAGTTCCTATTTCGGTTTGATTTATATTATTCAACATGTCAATAAATGAATTTATTGCTAAATTGACATTAGTTACCCATGTATCTGGTGGATAATTTGACCATATATCTCCGCTATCCTCGAATTTTTCTGCAGTGTTGATCATAGCAGATATAATACTATTCAAATTTTTGATATCCCCTTTACCAATATCCTTTTTTTCAATTTCAACTAAATATTTGAGGAATGTCCCGATAGATTTTCCAACTCCCTCAGCCCAATCACCGGTCGGATATATGCTCCATATAGTGGGATCATCACTAAAATCTTCAGCTGCGTCTATCATAGCTGAAATGGTTTTTCTCAATGTTTTAACATCACCCCTACCAATATCTTTTTTTTCAATTTCAGCTAAATATTTAACGAATGTCCCGACAGATTTTCCAACTCCTTCAGCCCAATCACCGGTCGGATATGTGTTCCATATATCAGGATTATCATTAAATGCTTCAGCAGCATTAATCATTGAAGCTATTGTTTTTTTCAATATCTTGATATCACCCTTACCAACATCTTCTTTCTCAATCTCAACTAAATATTTAACAAAAGTACCAATAGCCTTTCCTACTGCATCAGACCATTCTGAAGTTGGATAATTATTTACCGCTTCATTCCAATCATATTCACCTATTATCTCAGCTGCGTCTATCATACCATAAGCCAATCTTCTTATACTCCTTGTTATATCTCTTCCTGTTATATCATTTTTGCCTAATTCAGCCAAAGGACTAGCAAAGGCGTTTATAGCTTCTCCAACTCCTTTAGACCATTCAGATGTTGGATAATTTGTTATTTTTGACCAATCAAAACCATTTAATATATTAGCAGCTGTTATTATACCGTGACAAATATATTCTACGGCTTCTATAAAATCATCATAATCCACATCAGCTTCTTCTAAAGCGGCCAATCCCTTAGCAAACATCATAATAGCCCCACCCACTCCTTTTGACCATTCTTCATTTGGATAATTTCCAGACCAACCTACGCTACTCAGTATATCATTGGCTACTGTCATGGCATTCGCTATTTCTATTATCTTATCTGATTGACTTTGACCAAATATAGATCCAAGGAAACTGTCTGATTCAGATAAAGCTGATAATCCTTTGGCAAATGCCATTATAGAACCACCAACTCCCTTTGCCCATTCTTCGGTTGGACCACCAGTATAATCCCCCATTGCTAATATATCAGCGACATCAACAATAGATTGAGCAACGTATTTCATAACAAAACCGCCAATGATCACAAATGGTAATAATGATGTAAATAAAATTGTGGACATCCCGACAGCCAATAACAACGCACCAGTACCCAACGACCATTCAACCGTTGGCCCTTTTTCATAATTTCCTTGAGATAATATATTTGACACTAATACAATAATTCCCGAAACTCCTAATGTGGCTAATCCTCCAGCGACTAAAGATAATAAACCGAAAGAACCTAATATGGCCATAGTTCCAGAGAAAGCCACAATTGATAATCCTACACCAGCAGCCCATTCTAAAGAAGGATAATCTTCATAATTACCTAAACCTATAATTAAAGAAGTTAACATTATAGTTCCAGCAACGGCTAAAGTGGCTACAACTCCGACTAACATTGCGTCAGCAACTAATCCACCAGATGCCAATGTTAAAGATCCAATTACACCCATAGATGTTCCAAATGCTATTAAAGATAGACCAACACCAAGTGACCATTCTATCGTTGGATACTCATAATAATCCCCTTTATTTAAAATTAAAGAAGTTAACATTATAGTTCCAGCAACTGCTAAAGTTGCTATAGCCCCAATTAACATTGCTCCTGCAGTCAATCCACCAGTTGCCATTATTATAAGTCCAAGTACTCCCATTGCACTGCCAAAAGCAATTAAAGACAATCCTACACCCAAAGACCAACCAACCGATGGATATTCATCATATTTTCCTTCATTTAAAATTATAGAAGTTAACCATATAGTACCTGCCACTGCTATGGTAGCTGCAGATCCTATAGTCATTGCTATAGCAGCGGAACCACCAGTCATTGATATAATACCACCGATAATCATCATAGCGGTACCAAAAGCAATTAAAGACAATCCTACACCCAAAGACCAACCAACCGATGGATATTCATCATATTTTCCTTTATTTAATATCCAGCTCGTGATCATAATAACTGCAGATATTCCAATTAAACTCAGCCCACCAACAAATAATTCTTTTGTACTAAGATTTAATTTTTTTATTGTCCAAACTAAACCAGCAAAAGCTAATATTACTAATCCTGAACCGATTGACCACTTCCAGTCCGGGAAATTATCATATATACCCAAATTTAATAACCAACTACTCGCCATTATAGTACCTGAAGCAATTAATATATTGGTTGATGCTCGCAACATTTCTTCAGATTTAATTGGTTTTAGGGCGTATATAGCTGGTGTTAAAAACAATACAGACAAACCTATAGCCAAACTAGTCATTATTAATTGTAATGATTGTCTAAATGAAAAAAACTTAATACCTACTAATATCCAACTAGCTGCCACCAATCCTACTGATAAAGCTGTCACCAAGAGTCCTGCAGATACTACTTCTTTTAATGTGAAATCTTTCATTTTGTTTATAAGAGGAGACATTAAATAAACTAAAACCCCAATAGTAACCGCTACAAAAACGGAACTTATCATTTGCATAAAGGATATGGGTTTTATTCCGGATAAGATCCATGATGATATTACTAAACCCTGCGCTAAAGCAGGAACTATTATAGGAACCATTAAAAATTGGTTAACGTGTCTATTTTCCAATTTAGCCTTGTCTAATGCTTTAGTTATCAACCACAAAGATGTACCTATAGCGGTGGCAACGAATATTGTCGTTATTACTTGTGCAAATGTCAATGGAACCACTGCTGCTAATATTAAACTAGATATAGCTATACCCAAAGCTATAAGTGGTAATACTAGAGGGAGAAGCATCATTTTTGGATAATCTTTTTTATCCAAATTAGATTTTTTAACAGCATAATATACTAATGGGAGAGATATACCCATAGCAGTTGCTGTAAATATAATAGACATCATTTTAGCAAATGATATTGTTGCGGCTAAACCAAGTGCCCAACTTGATACCATTAAACCAGTGGACATCACAACCATTATAGATGATACGATTGCAGCATCCTTCCATGTCATTCCTTCTGTTAATGAAGCCACCATAACGAAAGCTCCAGCAATAAATACCATGGTCAATCCTATGCCGATAACTGATAAAAAGTCGACAGGAGCAATTAATTTTATAGCCAATCCAATAGCTAATATTCCGGCGGCTATAAGTGTAATAACTTTAACTGCGTCGATAATTTTCTTTTTATTTTCAGTTTCGGATATAGATTGAAAAACACCACCTTTTTCTTTATCTTTTTTAGATGCTCTAATTTCCTCTAAAATTTTATCTGTGGTATTTTCAATTTTGCCAACAGATTTAACTACAATTTGAAGATTTTTAACAACAGAACCCAAATCATTGTTCATGGCAGATAACATTTCATTTACGCTATCTGCATTTTCTTTTTTTAAATCCTCATTAAGTAACTGTACTATTTTATCTAATGCGGTTGTAAAATTCTCTAATCTATCGACAAATTTTCTATCTATTGTAGGCATAAAAAAGCCGCGTTTTTCTTTTATATATTAAATACGCGACCTTCTTTTTTTTAAAATAGAAAAAGATTATGATTCCTATTCCATTATTATGGAATAGATTTTTCTAATTTCATCATCGTCCAATTTAGATAATAGATTTACAATATTGTGATTATCTTTTTTTGAGATAGTCATAAATATATCTTTCCATAGGATCTGATATAAAATAATCAAGTTTTAATTTATCGATACCATCTAAATTAGTTAATCTGTTACCATCGTTTTCTTTTAAATATTTTAAATGTTTCATTTTTTTTTTATTATTTTTTTAAATATTTTTCTTTATTGTTTGCGATTTGTGTTTGTAAAATTTTAATTTTATCTTCTAATGCTTTTAATATTGTTTTATTATTTTTTATTTTTGCTTTTTGACTATCAATAAAATTCTTTTGATTTGTGGCGTTATTTGGATCATTTGGATTATTTGGCATCAGATCTCTTTGAGCGTTTTCCATTTGATTAATTTCATCAGAAATTTTTTGTTTTTGAATATTCAAAAAATTTATATATTCTTGTGTATTAGTTATATTAGTTTTAACGTTTTTCTGTATATCTTGTTGTGGTTGAGATTGATTTGGATTCAATGGTTTTTTATTTTGCATTTCAATATTAAGATCAATAGCATTTTTCATATCGTCCATGTTGATTGCTTCAGTGAATAATTCAAATTTAGTTATCATTATTTTATTATTTTTTTTACATTAAAATCATTGTAAATAAATTTCATATTTTCTATATTTTATTTAATTCGAATATTTTAAAATCCTTTATTATTTTATATTCTTAAATTTTTTATTTTTAATGATTTTAAATAATTTTTATATTCATCAGTAAATCTATTATTATTACAATATAATCTTTCTAAATTGGTCAAATGTTCAATTCCTTCTAAACTAGTTAATTGATTATTAGAACAATGTAAATATCTTAAATTAGTTAAATGTTCAATTCCTTCTAAACTAGTTAAATGATTACGTGAACAATATAATATCTCTAAATTCGTTAAATGTTCAATTCCATCTAAACTAGTTAATTCATTATTAGAACAATATAATTCTCTTAAATTCGTTAAATGTTCAATTCCATCTAAACTAGTTAATTCATTATTAGAACAATATAATTCTCTTAAATTCGTTAAATGTTCAATACCATTTAAATTAGTTAATTGATTACCAAAACAAATCAATTCTCTCAAAATTGTTAAATGTTCAATGCCTTCTAAATTAGTTAATCGATTATAAAAACAATCTAATGATATTAAATTCGTTAAATGTTCGATTCCTTCTAAACTAGTTAATTCATTATTAGAACAATCCAATTCTCTTAAATTCGTTAAATGTTCAATTCCTTCTAAACTAGTTAATTGATTATAAGAACAATCCAATTCTCTTAAATTCGTTAAATGTTCAATGCCTTCTAAATTAGTTAATTGATTACCAAAACAAATCAATTCTCTCAAAATTGTTAAATGTTCAATTCCTTCTAAACTAGTTAATCCTTTATAAGAACAATCTAAAGACATTATTTGATCTAATGGTTTATTTTGTTCTTTAGCTAACTGTATTATCGGAGTATCATTATCGTCATCCCAATCTTCCTCACCATAAGGATCTATATCCGATCTGTTTAATTGTTCAAATATTTTAAAATCCTTTATCATTTTATATACTTAAATATTTTATTTTCAATGATCTTAAATAGTTTTTATATTTCTTGAGTAAATCTATTATTGTTAAACATATGGATCAATATCCATCTATTTAATTGATCAAATATTCTAAAATTCATGAAATTGTTCATTTCTAATGACAAATTATTATTTATCGAATTGTTCATATCTGTCATCTTGAAGAACAACATCATTTGGAAGAGGTTCTGGATTTTCTTCTGAATATTCTTCTATCTTTAATCTTTTTCTAGCTTCTATTGGATTATCCTCACTTCCTACTACTTGTTCTATTTCGTCTTCGGTTTCTAATTCTTCATCATTAATATAATCTTCAAAATCTTCCTCTTCTTCATCTATTAACCCCATTTGTTGTTTATTAAAATTTTCCCAATATTTAATCCAACTTTCATTTGGCATTTCTCTTTTATTTCCTTTATTTAACCCCATAGGATTATCTTCTGTTCCGCGTAATATGTCATTATCTTCTTCTTGATAATCTTCTTCTTCACCTTCATCCCAATCCTCTTTTTCTTTATATTCTGGTTCCATACCTGGATTATATGTATCTCCTACTAATTCTTCGTCATCATCTTTGAAATTTTCATAAACATCATCGATATTGATTCTTTCATCATCTATATCTTCATCTACATCATTATCTATTTTATCACTATATTCGTCTGTTATTTCATCTTCCGGATTTTCTATTGTGTGTACTGCCTGTATTTTTTTCTGTTCCAAACCTTCTTTTACAATTGGTTTTTTTGCCCATTCCGGTGTACCAGTAAATCCTTTTAATGGAATTTCATCGATTTTATTTCCTGTGATTTCTTTAAGAATTTCTTTAAAAGTATATTTTTTAATTTCACCTGTAATCCTATCTGATATATATACTCTTTCATTTTGAACACTGTCAATAAAACCGTCAATTTTTTTAGTTAAAATATGTTTACCGATTCTCAGAAAATCCAATGTCTGATTTGAATTATTTAATGTTTGTTTTTTTGGAGTTGTTGGTATAAGATCTATATTTCCCGGACCTTTTCCTTTATTCTCTACGCTTTCCTTTACGAAATTCTTAAAATCTTTTATCATTTTTATTATTATTATTTTTTATTAATGTGTTTTTATATACCATTTATGCTTGGCATATCTTCTATCATACTCAATTCTTTTCTAAGTTTATTGATTTTTCTATCAATAATATGTTGAGGAGTCCTATTATAGACATAATTCCCAACATCACTTATTTTTTTATTTGCTATTAACCAAATAGCCTCTGCTTCATACTCATTTCTTCCCTTTACCCATCCCTCAGTATATCCAGGATCATTGGGCCCTCCTTCTTCATATCCTTTTATCATAAATATTTTTTCATTATCCTTGTCTCCTTCAGATAGATGTATCAACAATTCATCGTATCTTCCTTTTAACCATCTATGATACCAATTTTTGTTATTGATCATGAAATCACAGTTTTTAGATAATTCATTTAATTTATTTTTAATTTTCAAAGTTATTTCATCATCTTTTGGCCATATTTCTTCGCCATATGGATCATCTAATATTTTATCATAATTTTCTTTAACGTAATCAGTTCCTTTATGTAATTTCGGATCACCATTCTTTGTATATCCTAAAGATTTTCTACTATCATTTTTTACAAAAGTCTCATATGAGTCTATGTGTCTATCCAATGGATTATCCCACCAAAATAAATTATTCATACCTTTATGTTTAATAAGGTCATCTGATACCCTATCGCCAACATCACCTTTCATAATAGATTCATCAGGTCCGACTTTAACCTTTTGAGATTTATTTATTTCGGCTCTAATTCTTTTTAATTGGTCAACTGTTGATTGACGAGGTAAACTTTCAAATAATTTATCATGTTTATTAATTTTTTTCGTCATTGTGGTTTTGATTTTTTAAAATTTTATTCTTGACGACTTACTATCCATTTTTTTATATTTAATTTCATCTCTTTTAATTTGTTCAATTTCATCTTTTTCGTTCCAGTTTTCTTCGCTATATGGATCTACTTTAGAACGTTGATCGCTAATTTGTTTAGTATATTCATCTTTTAATTTTTTTGCCGATTTTTCAGATTTTCTTTTTTGTTTTTGATATTCTTCGTCAGGAGTCAATTCTTTCTTTCTTCCGAATAAATGAAATTCTTCAAAAGTTTTCATATTTTTCATATTTATTTATTTTTTTTTTAATTTCATGTAACTTTCAATCGAAGAAAATTCTTTTTCTATTTCTTCTATCGTATCTTTAATATTTGGATAACCATCTATTAACTTATCTTTTATATGATCAACCATTTCATACACTTCCGCATCATAGTGATACAAGTCCTGCATAAATTCCGCAATTTGTAAAGGCAGAGTTTTTTCTATCTGTTTACTCACGTAATTTATAGTATCGCCGAGTGCAGATATGATGTGTTTTTTATTAATCATAGACTGCATGACTTCATCTATTTTTTCTTCATCATTTTGATCGCCATCAAAAGATTCATATGTTTTTAATTTATCCATTATTTGTTGGTTTTTTTCTTTTCAGTTGATCTTCGACTTCATCGAAAGGATTTCTGCTTCCATTTTTAGGTTTTTTTATTTCTGTTTTATTTGATTCATCATCTTCGTCATCTTCTTCTTCATCCTCTTCTTCCATATAATCATCATCATCGTCTTCGGCCACTTGATTTAATATTAAATTTATATTATCACCTTCAGTATAATCTTGAATTTGATCTATATATCCGATTATTTCATCCATTTCATCCATTGCGGTTGAATTTTCTATTTGATCATATATCATTTCTACGAGTTCTGCCAGCATGTTATCTCTTTTATATATTTCTTCGATGAAAGCAGAATGAGACTTAGGATATTTATTAATAACCATACTGTAAACGTGCTCTGTTGTATCTCTGAGCATTTTAACGTGTTGTTTGACTTTAATTATACCATTAATTATGATCTTAATTTTTTCATTAAGTACTTCTTTATTTGGTATATCTGAATCACCAGTTTTTTCGTAATTTTCGAATGTTTTTAATATTTCCATAAACATATATATTATTTATTAAAAGTTCCAGATGTTATACCAGTGGTTATGCCGGATAAATATAAAGCGTTGACATAACCGACGGTTGATGCTGAATTTGAATCAAAAAATGTAGGATGAGATAAGTTTAATTTTCTCTGTTCTATACTAAAATCTTCGAACTGTTTACCTTTTTCTTGCGAACCCCGTTGCATTTTTGACTCGATGTTTTTATCTTATATATTAAAATTAAAAATTGAAAATATTTAATAAACAAGAAAAAAAATTAAATTAGATATTCATAATCTAAATAATCAGTGCTGTCTAAATCAAAACCGGCCACAGAACCTATCCAATATAGTAAATCACCGACTTGTACATCACCATCATTAACTCTGGCTTTGATCGGATCTCCATTATCATCACTTGAAGTGAAATAACATCCAACATGTATACCATCAGGTACACCAGCCTGAACATATCCACCGTTATTCACATTTACTTTAATTCTGGATCTTGGTATTTGCAAAACTGGAGTACTACAAGATAATTGATAATCTACACCAGATACTATATCTAAACACATCATATTAATATTTAAAGTATTGAACGTTGGTCTATTGTCTTTGGATACAATTTCTCCAGTTAAAATCATTAATTCTTTTCTATATGATTCTAATTTGTCTGCTGCCTGTTGAGCAATTAAATGTGTTTCGAAACTTAATATTAAATCATTTTTATTTGTAATCTTTATAACTAAACAATTATTTTTAACAAACCAATGTGATAAATCAGTTATTATACTGTCAACGAAATTATCATTTTTATCATAAATAAATATTCTTTTATCATTACTTATTGGTTTCATTAAAAAATTTTCAAGTCTATAATTATATGTCATAATACACGCTTATATATTTTTGTTGACTATTAATATTATTAGCCAAATCTTTTATAGAAAATATGACACTATATATACCAATTGAATCGATACTACTAATTGGTACTAAATCATCTAATGGATATATTACAACATTAGCATCATAAATACTTATTGATCCATCAACATTATCCGTGATTCCGGATACGAATATTTCTTTCAACATTGTATCGGTATAAGTTATAGCACTAGTTGCACCACTATAAGGCAATAAATATATAACAGTAGATCCACTTGTTATACCTGTTGTCGTACCTGTTAACACATTATTCCAAGTGAATACTGGGGCATCTATATCAACAGGCGTCGTATTCGTTAAAATTCTATATCTTTGTGATTCTAATACCCAATGCAATCTACTATTAGCCTGATCACAATTAAATGCGCTTAAGAATTCAAGTTTTATTTTTTCATCTGTATCTAATCCTATTTGTAAGGATGTTGAATTTAATTTCACAACTGTTCTAATATTATTATAAGGAATAATGGCAATAGTATTGCCTGTTATATCTAATATTTTTAGTTCAGTAGAACCAGTTGACGTTGGTATAATATAATTCACCACGTCAGAAATTAAAGAATTATAATATAACCCGCAATATGAACTATTCTGTGTATATTGACTTATGTTTGTCAAATTATCTTGTGCCAAATTAGCCATTAATACTTCAAGATACACTTTATAAGTGGAACTTGGATTATTAAAATATATTTGAGGAATTCTTTTTACACTATTACCAGTGAATATCATTAATTGACTCATATTTCTAACTTTAGTTGGATCGTCTTTGAAATAATATTCAATATATTGATCTGCTTCTATGGCCCAATTCGGATCTAATGGCATAAATTTTGCTCTAATCATCATAAAAGTAACATTTTCTCCCAAAAAACCATACATCAATGGTTGATCTTTAGATGATTCATTCAATGTAAGTTGAGATAAATAAAAAGATTCATATTTTATTTCAAGTCCATCGAGATTTAATTTTCCTTTCATATTAGGTCCTTCAATTACAATGAAAGAACATTCATATGGTTTTATCAACTTTTCAGTAGGAGTTAATAAAATATTTGGTTGTATGTACATTATTTATATTTTTTCTTTTTTATGATTTTTTCTATTGTTATATATTTATTTTTAAAATTGATTTATGAATCATATCTATTTAATTTTCTAAAATCCTTTATTATTTTATATTCTTAAATTTTTTATTTTTAATGATTTTAAATAATTTTTATATTCATCAGTAAATCTATTATTATAACAATATAATACTTCTAAATTCGTTAAATGTTCAATTCCTTCTAAACTAGTTAATAAATTACTAAAACAAAATAATCCTCTCAAATTCGTTAAATGTTCGATTCCTTCTAAATTAGTTAATCGATTATAAAAACAATCTAATGATATTAAATTCGTTAAATGTTCGATTCCTTCTAAACTAGTTAATTCATTATTAGAACAATCCAATTCTCTTAAATTCGTTAAATGTTCAATTCCTTCTAAACTAGTTAATTGATTATAAGAACAATCCAATTCTCTTAAATTCGTTAAATGTTCAATGCCTTCTAAATTAGTTAATTGATTACCAAAACAAATCAATTCTCTCAAAATTGTTAAATGTTCAATTCCTTCTAAACTAGTTAATCCTTTATAAGAACAATCTAAAGACATTATTTGATCTAATGGTTTATTTTGTTCTTTAGCTAACTGTATTATCGGAGTATCATTATCGTCATCCCAATCTTCCTCACCATAAGGATCTATATCCGATCTGTTTAATTGTTCAAATATTTTAAAATCCTTTATCATTTTATATTTCTAAATGTTTTATTTTTAATGATCTTAAATAGTTTTTATATTCATCAGTAAATCTATTATTGAAACAATATAATGTTTCTAAATTCGTTAAATGTTCAATTCCTTCTAAATTAGTTAATTGATTATTATAACAATATAATGATTTTAAATTCGTTAAATGTTCAATGCCTTCTAAATTAGTTAATCTATTATTATAACAAATTAATGTTTTTAAATTAGTCAAATGTTCAATACCTTCTAAACTAGTTAATTGATTATTAGAACAATGTAAATATCTTAAATTAGTTAAATGTTCAATTCCTTCTAAACTAGTTAATTGATTAGAATGACAATATAATTCTCTTAAATTCGTTAAATGTTCAATTCCTTCTAAACTAGTTAATTGATTATTAGAACAATGTAATAATTCTAAATTCGTTAAATGTTCAATTCCATCTAAACTAGTTAATTCATTATTAGAACAATATAATTCTCTTAAATTCGTTAAATGTTCAATGCCTTCTAAACTAGTTAACCGATTATGATAACAAGATAAATCAATTATTTGATCTAATGGTTTATTTTGTTTTTTAGCTAACCATATTATCGGAGTATCATAGTCATCCCAATCCTCCTCGCCGTATGGATCAATATCCGATCTATTTAATTGTTCAAATAATCTAAAACTCATTAAATTGTTCATTTTCATATATTATTATAAAATCGTTTCAATTTTAGCGTATCTATCTTATAATATATATTAATTCACGATATTGATTTTTACGAAAATGATCGGTTATCTTTCTTTTTTACAAGAAATTCAATACATATTTATATGGAGTTAAAGTACCAAAATCAATCAATCAAATAGAGTATCTATTTTTAGTCATTAAAGAATTCTTTTTCATCTTCTTCAAATTCACCATCAATTCGATTGAATAAAATTCCAACATCTGGTCCTTCTTCAATATTTTCTTCAATCTTTGATTGTTTTAATTTAAAGTCAAATAATGATCCAAGCACTCCCAATCTTTTATTAATCATTGGTAAATCTAGGGCTTTTAAAAAACTATTACAAATAGTCAACACGGTCTTATCGAATTGTGCGTCATAATCAAATATAACTTTTTCTTTATCTGTTATTTCTATTGGATGCATGCCTCTGATATATCCGAACACATTATTTTTATCATGTTTACAATAATAGTATTTTATCTTACCCGACCGTATCATATCATATTTGGTTTTAAATTCTGAATTTTTGTTCAATAAATAATTATATAAACCAGCAGCTTTTATAGAAAAATGAGCACCTAAAACGGCTTCTAAATTAGTCGTGTCATTGACTATTTTATCTGGATAATTCGAACAATTGGTTTGACTTGATATGTTATCGACATCTTCTAAATCAAATTCTTTTCTAATTTGTTTAACAATTTTTAATATGTCTTTAATATTAAGATTATCAGCATTTGAGAACAAATATTTTATGAATTCCCAAATGCCTCCTTTTTGATCTTTTCCTCTCACAAAAGGAGGAGTTTCACTTCTAACAATCTTAATTCCAGTCGGTGAAAAATAAGATAATGGTTCAAAGAAAATACCATCTTCATAAACTATATTTTTAAGATAATTCTTTTTCTCGAAGAAAAGAATAGAATTACTTATAGTTTCTAGTTCGAAATCTTGTTTATTTTCAACTCCAAATCTTTTTGAATACTCGTCCAGGAATTTATGGTGAAGTTTCTTCATAATTACTTTATCAAAATGTAATATAAATTCTAATTCGTCTTCTTTATAATTACATGATTCTATTAATGGTTTATAAGACATATAATAAGAATTATGTACAAGTATATCATTAGATATAAAAGTATGACTTTCATCGTCCATTTCTATATCATAAACATATTCATTTTCAAACGAACCAATTTGTTCGCATGAATCTATTTCGTCAAAGTAATATTCCATCTATTATATTTTTTATTTTATTATTTTCTTTATATGAAATTTCGACATAATTAATATTATTTTCAATGCAAAATTTCTTTTTTATTTCGTCATTGTTTTTAATATAAAAAAGAGTTTCTTCACCACCAAACCATTTTATAGGTTCGTAGTGTTGTTTGCCGTTATATTCTATAACTAGATTATATTCTGGAAGAAAAAAATCAAAAGGTAAATAATTTATATTTTTACATTTTTCAAAAATTTTTTGTCTATTAAAAATAACATTTTTTGATTTCAAAAGTTCACTTATTTTATTCTCCATTATACTTTTTTTACAAGATGGACATCCTTGACCAAGTAAATGAAAATTAGGAATTTGTTGAAATTCACCGTGTTTTGGACATATTATTATAACCTTGGTATAATTATTAATATATTGAACTTTATTATAATCATAATAGAAATCATGTATAATATTTGACCTTCTGATAAAATCAAATAAATTAAGTTTACTGTCATTTATTTTACATTCTCTACATCCTTGACCAGACAAATGATTTCTTGGCGTTTGTTCAAAAACGCCATGTAATTTACATATTATTTTAACTTTAGTTTTAGAGTCTATATAATCAACTAAAGAATAATCATATTTATCACCGTGTATTAATTTAGATTCTTTAATAAATTCATCGTTGGTTTTTTTACTTTTTTCACCCATGCATTTTACACAACCGTGTCCTTTTGTATGATTATATGCCTGCTGATAAAAACTACCATGAGTTGGACAAATTATTTTTACTTTATCTATAGAACTTTTATATTCAACCAATGAATAATCGTATTTATCACCGTGTATTAATTTTGATTTTTTAATGAAATCATCCTTGTTTTTTTTTAAAGATCCACCACAGAATGGACATCCCCTACCACGAAGATGAGATACTGGTTTTTGTTCGAAAATACCATGAATATGACATATTATTTTAACTCTAGTTTTAGAGTTTATATAATCAACTAAAGAATAATCATATTTATTCTTATGAATATTATCCGCTATTTTTATAAATTTTTCAGTATTATACATTATATATCCTCCAAAACTACATATTAATATTTTATAACTAATATTTTATCTGTTTTTAGAATATCACAAGGTTTTACTTCTATTTTTTCACCGTTTCTAAAAACTATCATCGAATGATCATTTGTAACAATTATTTCTTTACCAGATTTTGTTTTTAATTTCCATTTAGGTTTAGTCACCTCATGTCTTATAATTCTTTTAACTGGCGCATAATATAATCCATTTTCTTCTGTCCAATTTAAAACCTTTTCTTTAGTATGGACACTATTATGACCCATTAAAGTATTTCCAGCACTACCATTTATTATGTTTCTGTTATAAAAATCTTCAATACTTGATATTTTATCGTTTGTGACTACGATTGAACTAGAATCAACTGAATCCGTATCACAGTACATAGAAATTGGATTATTGCCCTTGTAAAAAGTGGCATTAGTTTCTGGATCTTTTTCCCATTTTGGATTATCGTCTAATGTTTTAACACCATTAAAATCAAATATTTTATATTCGTATAATAATTCGAAATCATTAACATTCCCTTCTATTTTTTTTAACTTATCTAATTTTATTTTTCTAGATAAAAGGATATCACCAAGTTCACCATTATTAAAAAAAGGATAAGGTCTATCTATATTTTTATATTCTTTATTTAAAAAATAGTATTTATTGTCTTTAGTGGCAATATATTCAATACCGAGAAGTTTTTGCATTTCAACATCTTTTGCCCAATCGTTATAAAAATAATCTTCTGTACGTATTACCATGTATCTAATGAGATCTCTTCCCATTGCTGTAATAGCATTAGCAATTTTAGCATTCGATAAAACAAAATATTTATTCGCAAACGCTCCATATGTCGCATTCAGTACAGTTTTGAGCGCCAATTGTAAAGCTTTGTTATATGAATATAATGCAGATTTCTCTGATATTTTATATTTGAGATCTATTATGTTTTTTAATTTGACTATTTGTTTCTTAGAATATTCTAGTTCTGGTTTTAATTCGACCGCTTTATTATAAAGTCCTAGTGCTTGATCATATTCTTTACTTTTACAACATTGATCTGCTCTTTTTATAGTATCGTTATATGTTCTATTGATTAAAGCGATATCTGACATTAAATAAGAATTTTTATCTATTATAACTATTTAATTTTAATTTGTTTTAAAAACATATTTAATTGAACCGCTATCGTATATTCTATAGATTTTGCGTTTTAACATTATTTCGTGTTCAGTTTCATTAATATCGTATCCATCTTTTACTAGTTTATCTTTTCTGAAATTAAATCTGTGATATCTTATACCGTCAATAACATAATAATAATTCGGTTGAGTTTTATGAATCATAGTAAATCCCAATTTTTCGTATAAAATTCCCTGGCTCCAAGATCTATCTGCATAACTTATTATTTCTTTGGGTACGTATTTTTTAATGAAATATTTAAATAATTTACTAGCGCCACCTATAACTGTTGTGTTTAATTCATTACAAAATCTAATCATTTCATAGGAACCATCAATCGACTTTTGACCCATTGATTTTCTTAATTTCCCAAACGTCATTAAAGAAACCAATTTATTTTCATAAAGCAGTCCTATTTTTATTTTAGATGAAATATATCCCTGTAAATGATTTTTTTCCAAAAAATCTCTAGATTTTTTATTATCCGAAATATCTATTATTTCACATTTTCTAGCGTATATTTTTTTTGATTTTCCTAGTAAATTTAATATTCTTGATTTAACGATTTCTTGTTTATAAATCCATTCATCTTGATATATGTGTATTAACTTAATTTTATCTTTTTCGGCTAAATTTGTTTTTTCTAAATGATAATTTTTATTTTTATATAACTCATTATGCCAATAAGTGCCATTAAATTCAAATCCTATATTTAGTTCCGGTAAATAAATATCAATTTCTTTTCCTATTTTTTTATCGTTTGTCAAAATAACACCATTATAATGATTTTTTATAAATTCTTTTAGCATTATTTCTTGTCCACTTTGGGAATGAGATCCCACAGGATTACAACATGTACATATAACAGTTTCTTTATTTTTTCTTTTTCTGTTTTTTAGAGTTTCTGAATCAATTTTAAATTGATGACCTTTATCGCAAATCATAATATAATTATAATTATCGTCTATATCTATAACACCATCACATTTTAATTTTTTTAATAAATTTTTTTTATAAATATTGTCTCTTTTTTCTTTATATTTTTCTTTGAAATTATTAGTAGATAGAAAAAATTCAACTCCATATTTTTCTAAACATGTTTTTTTATGTTTTTCTATATTGTTATAATTTTCACTACCATATTTATCTTTATTTATTCTTTTAACAATATTCCCATATCCTTTTAGTTTAGCGTAATTATCCACACCAAATTTTTCTAAATTGGTTATTTTCTTTTTTTCAATTGAACATTTCTTGCAAGTAAAAAAACCATAATGTGACATATTTTGGCAATATTTGGCGTACATTAAAGAATATTCTTTTTTACACCTATCACATACGACATCAATTTTTAAATGAGAAATTAATTGGTAAATCTACTGTCTTAATTATGATCTTGTTGTCATCAATAAGATATCCTAGTTTTTCATAATAAGATTTATTTCTATTTGAAATCGATACTAATGTGGTTTCATATTTTAACATAAATAATTGTATATTTTTTGAAAAATAAAGTTTAATATATAAAATAAATTTGACCACTAAAAATGACAGACATGGAAATTGAAATATACGACAGATTAAAAAACGTTGTAGATATATATAGAAAAAAGGGTATATCGTCTGTTGATATAAGAAAACATTTTTTAAGACATAAAAATTTTAAAAATCTCTTACATCTTATGCGTGATATTGAGTATACTTATAAAGATCGTAAATATCCAATTCCTTTTGATACATACGTATATGACATGCTTTTTTACAGAATTCTGATGGATAGAATTTATTATGAAAAAGATAATCCTGTTGAAGAAAAAATATTACATAATTTTAAAAATTTTGAAAAAAGTAATGAAACAGTCAAACCTAAAAAATTGACCACAATGAGAGACAAAATAGAAGCTGAAAATCTTAGAATAGAAACAATATCAACTAGTGATTTGAGATATATTGTAGCTAATTACGAACATAAAGCTAGCAAAACAAAAGATGAAGATGCTAAAAAAAATTATATGGGATTAGCAAAAAAATATAAAGACGTTATAAAACAGAGAGAAAAAGAAATGTACGATGATTTTATGAAAAACGTAGATAAAGAAGGACGATGGATTTCTAAACATCATTGAATAGCAAGACTTAAAGAAATAATTAAAAAGATCAAAAAATATTTTTGATCTTTTTTATATCTTTTTATGAAACATCATAAAAATAAAAAGAATTAGAATTTTTTTCAATAAAAATTGAAAAAAATGAATAAAAAAATATGATATATATTCTAAACTTTTAAATTTTTTCGGATATAATTCCGAAACATTAATAAAATTAAATGAAAGGAGAGTTGGACACATAGAAATGAAAACAAACGATGATGATGTTTGGCGTTCACAGATTGCTAATTCAATTAAGAATATGCATCAATTAAAAGATAAATTAAAATTAACAGAAAAAGAAAATATAACAAATATATCTAATCTACCGGTTAAAATAACAAATTATTATTTAGAATTAATAAAAAAATATCCAGAATTAAGAAGAACTGTAGTTCCTACTATTTATGAACAAGAAGTAAATGATATTGAATATGAGGATCCTCTAGACGAAGATGAGTATAAAAAGACTGATTGTATTATACATAAATACCAGAATCGTGTGTTATTTTTGTGTACTTCACAGTGTTCTAGTTATTGTAGATATTGTACGCGTTCTAGAATGGTTGATAAAAAAAGTTTTAAAAAAGAACAATGGGATGATGCGATTAGTTATATCAAAAATAATAAACAAATCCAAGATGTTCTTATATCAGGCGGCGATCCAATGATATTGAGTAATAAAAAATTGGATTACATTTTAGGAGAACTTAAAAAAATTGACCATGTTGGTATAATAAGAATAGGGACTAAAATGCCTGTTGTTCTTCCGAGTAGAATTAATCAATCTCTAATAGATATTTTAAAAATATATGCACCAATATATATTAATATACATTTCACGAGAAAAGAAGAATTAACTAAAGAATGTATAGAAGCGTGTAAAAAATTAAGAGATGTTGGATGTATATTGGGAAGTCAAACTGTTTTATTAAAAGGGATAAATGATGATCCTAATATCTTAAAAGAATTATTCTACGAACTTTTAAAGAATGGTATAAGACCATATTATTTATATCAAATGGATAAGATAAAAGGAGGTTCTCATTTTAGATGCGATTTGGATACTATGATAAATATCATGAAACAATTGATAGGACTGAATAGTGGATTAGCCATTCCGGAATTTATAATAGACACTGAAATAGGTAAAATTCCTCTGAGATTAGATTATGTTACTAGAAACGATGAAGGGAAATATATTTTAACTAATTTTGAAAAAAATGTTTCGATAATATATTAGGATTCTTTAATTCTATTCAATTTTTGAAAATTTCAAATTACCACTGCTCTTCACCATAAGGATCTTCTTCGTTAATAATTATCTTTGGTAATACGTCTAACACGATTTTTTCGTCTTTAAATCTTTCTAACCAATCAGATAATTCGTCTGATTGTAATTTCATATAATCATTATATGAATCTTGAATAACATTATCGAATGATTCGAATAATTTAAACTTGGTTATCATACTATTTCAAATTTTTTGAATAATTCATTTACTGGAGGAATAGTCATGAATATTTTTTTCAATAAATCTTCTAAATGTTCATATTCATAAATAGAATTGATATTTAATAATTTAAGAAGTTTATCATCTGGTGTAAGAACATATTTTCCGTATTTATTAAACCAAAATACCATTTGATAAATAATATCTTCAATATTTATTGATAGAAGTATAGCCACTCCATCTTTAATTTTTCCTACATAATCAACAATTGATATACTAACTTCCATTTTAAGTGTTTGTATTTTTAATATATATATAATAAAAAGAAGTTCTATTTTTATTATGGTTTTAGATTTTAAAGATTTATACATAAAGTATGATGGTCATCCTAGATTTCATAGTAATATTATTGTCGAAGATGATATAGTCGAAGTAATTGTTCAGAAATTGGAAATGATTTTATTTACAAATAAAGGAGATCTATATGGCGAACCAAATATGGGATGTAATCTTGAATATTTTTTGTGGCAAACAAAAGTTCCTGTTCCTGATATTAGAAATTTAATAATGGAACAAATCAACACATATATACCGGAATTAAATGATTTGGAATACTCATTCGATATTCAACTATATGAAGGAACATATAGAGATATTTTATATCTTAATTTTATAATAAAGGGATATAATTTCGAAATTTTATTAAAATAATTTAATATATAGGGTATGAATAATATATTTGAATATAAAGAATATGTAAATGAAATGGTTATACTAAATAAACCTAGTGAATCAAAAGATCCAATAGATGGAATTAAATTCACAGAAAAAGAAATTAGAATATTGCAAAATAATGAAGCATATCCATTTGATTTGATTGATAAAACTAAAGCTGTCTGTTTAATTTCCGATTTATATAAAATTAGTATATATAAGAAAAAAAATGATGAATACTTTTCAAGAATTAGAGATATTAGAAAATCTTTCAATCCGGTTATATTTGAAACAACGACAACAAATTTGATAGATTGTTTATATATTTTGGATGATTTCATGTGGGAAAAAATTAAAATAGAAAATGAAAAATCCATTTTAGCTAAAAAGTTAGAAAAAGAAAGATTAGAAAGAGAAGCTAGAGGGGATAAAGAATATAAAAATAATCATGTTTTTCCATATAAATCTTTTAGTGGAAAATGGAATATGTAATTTCAATTTTTTAATTAAACATTTTAACTTCATTTCCATATAACATTTATGGATTTCAAAGAAATAATTAATAGGATATTTGTCAATAAAAACACTTATAAAGAAGTGTCTGATGAAGATAAAATATCATCATTTTTTATTATTAATCGTAAATTCGGAAAGCAATACCCAAAGATCGCAAAAGAATTCAATCACAAAAATGTAGATAAAGCTTCTGCGGTAGATATGTGGTTTGAACATTTTAAAAATGTACATATTATTCCACAATGGTATTGGGAAAAAAGTCAAGAAAAATTAAAAAAAACAAAAAAAAATAACTACGATAAAATTAAAAAAATATACGAAATAAAAGACTACGATATTCAATTTCTAGAAAAATATTACGAAGAAGATTTAAAAAAAGAATTAAAAAGAATAGAGAAATTAGAGATATTAGAAAAAAATGATACTTAAATTAGTTAAACATCCAGAATAAAATACGACTGCAAAATAAAATGAAACTTTATCATTGGACATACAAAAATAAAATAAAATCAATATTAAAAAACGGATTAAATACATCTGAATTAGGTATTGTTTATCTTACACCATCACCAGATAAATGGTCAAAAGGAACAGTTTGTTTAGAGGTAGAAACTGGAAATTTGAAATTAACTTGTTTTGACGATTGTAAAGAATGGGAAGTTTTATGTTGGGGAAACATACCACCTGAAAATTTGAAAATAATAAAACCTAAAAATTTGAAAATAATAATTTAAAAACCACTTTGTATGAAAAAACAACAAAGTGGTTTTTAATTTTTGTCTTTTTATTATTTTCGACCTCACTTTGTTCAATATATACTGGAAAAAAATCTTATGAAAATTTTTACAACAGATGATATCAATAACATTCTTGTTAAGTATAACAAATCTGAAAAAACTACAAGAAAAGACAAGATATGGTTTCAAAACATAGAAGGAGTTAGGAAATCTGGTATGTGTTTCAGCCTTTCACATAAAGAACTTCATGAGTATGCTAAGTGTTATAATAGTGTTCAATATTTCGCAGAAAATTATATTAAAATTATTAATGATTATGGTAAAATACGGACAATAGAATTAAGAGATTATCAAAAAGAAATTCTTGAAGAAGAATTAAATAGATTCTCTATTATTCTTAAAAGTAGACAAGTTGGTATAAACGTTACAATGTGTATATTATTCTTACATAAGATGTTGTTTGAAGATGATAAAAAAATATTAATAGTGGGTAATAAATTTCAAACGGCAAGTGAAATACTAAGTAAATTAAAAGATATTTATCTTTTATTGCCATTCTATTTAAAACAAGGAGTTTTAGTGTGGAATAAAAAATCATTGATTTTTGAAAATGGATCAAGAATAGAAACTGCTATTAGAACAAAAGAATTACAAATTGAAGACTATGATATTTTTTACATAGATGAATTTTCTAAAATTCCTCAATATATTATTGAACCTTTTTATATGAATTTGATTAACAAAATGAAAAAAGAATCTAGACTTATCATATCGTCTATTCCTAATGGATTTAATTTATTTTATGATTTAGTTCAATGTTCAGAATTACCGTTAAATCATCCAAATAAAAACTTATTTGTTACTAAAAGAATATATTGGTGGCAAGTTCAAGGTAGAATGGACACAAAAATGAATATATTAAATGATAAAATAAAACAATATGGTATAGACGAAGAAGTGATTATTAATCATTTAAAGAATCAAGGGATCGTTGTTTATGATAAATGTATAGATGGTAAAATGTGGTATTTTTTGAAATATGATTCTAATAATGAAAATAGTATGATATGGAAAATAAGACAAATGAAAATAAATAATGTTCCATTAGTAGAATTGGCTGAAATAACTAATTGGAAGGAAGAAATGATTCGATTATTAGGCAGTGAATATATATTCAGAACTGAATATGATTTATGTTTTCAATTTTAATTTTTAATATATAACCTTATGAAAATAATATCAGATACACCACCAAAAAACGCAGGATACATGAAAGTCCATACCCTACAACTACAAGGAAAAAAAAACCAAAACGTTGTAAGGGAGTATATTAATTCTAAAGACGCCGTTGCATCAGTAGTTTTTAATACTGTTAAAAATAAATATCTATTTGTCAAACAATTTCGTCCGGGTCCTAAAATGAATATAATAGAATTAGCAGCTGGAATGTTAGACCATGCTGGTTTAGATGAAGTCACTACAATAAAAATGGAAATTGAAGAAGAACTTGGATATGCAACAGATACTATAAATCAAATAGTTAAACCATATTTCACATCGCCAGGAAAAACTAATGAGAGAATATCTATTTATTTTGCGACAGTTTCAAATAAAATTGGTCAAGGAGGTGGATTAGAGAGCGAAAATGAAGAAATTGAAATAGTGGAACTCACGAAAGAAGAAATAAAGAAAACAGATTTCATTGATGGTAAAACATTATTAGCTCTATCTGTTCTTAAATTAAAATAAAAGAAATTAATTTTTATTTTTAAAAAACTTTTCTTAATTTTGCCTTTACGTTATTAATTAAAATCTTTTTGAAAAATCGGATAATATGGACATTTCAACTAAAATTGTTTTAGTTTTAATAATTGGATTATTATCTACTGCTTGTATTGATAATGTTTTTAATTGGTTACGTATACTTTATTATAATCATAAAGAAAAAAAAGAAAGATTCTATAAGTGCAATACGTACATAGTTGGATTTCCAAGTGGAGAGATAATTTTTCTTGATAGTGATAAGAGAATAGAACTATTAATAGATAAAGGTTATTTGAGGTGGTTTAATGAATATAAACGTTTTTGTTATAGTGATCATGACAAAAAAATTATTGAAAAATTATTAAAATTTTAAATATGGAAAAATATTTAACAAAGGGACATCTAGGGCATTATGGCAAATATAAAAATAATAAAAAAAATATTATTGTTATGGAAGTGAATAAACTAGTCGATGAATATAATGAAAAAATCAATAAATTTCCAACTAAAGCAGAAAATGATATTTTTCACCAAAAAATGATTAGTAAAATCAAAGAACTTTACTATACAATTGAAAAATTTAATTTTATGCATTATTAAATTTTAAAAATTAAGAATTTTAAAAATGAAAAAAGCAATAACCATTGGTGCATTAATATTAATTATATTGATATTGTTTTATATTTTCGTAAAAACTATTCAATTTTTAAGTCCATTATTGATTCTTATAGGATTAATCATTGTTTGTATAGGTGGACTTATATTTATAATTAAAAGTTTTTTATAATAATAAAAATAAAAAAATTAAAAATGAATAAAATTCTAACTTTTATATCCGATACTCATAATAAACATAAAGCTTTAAAGGATTTATTGCCAGGTGGTGATATTTTAATTCATTCTGGGGATATATCATCGAGAGGTTATGATCATGAAATCGAAAATTTTTGTAAATGGTTCAATGAAATTGACAATTACGGACTTAAAATTTTCATAGCAGGAAATCACGATTTTGGTTTTCAAGATAATTATGATAAATCTATAGAAATAGTAAAGTCTTACGAAAATATAATTTATCTTCAAGACGATCTTCATCTGATTGGAGATGATTATTCGACTTCTATAAAGATTTGGGGGTCGCCATGGCAACCCGAATTTTGTAATTGGGCATTTAATGCAAAAAGAGGTGAAGATATAAAACAACATTGGGATAAAATTCCAATGGGTGTAGATATTTTAATTACTCACGGTCCTTCTTTTGGAAAACTAGATAAAGTTATTGGAAGAAATGAAAATTTAGGATGCGAAGAGTTAGATAAAAAGATTAAAGAAATAAAGCCAAAGATTTTTATTTGTGGTCATATTCATTCTGGTCGTGGTTATTATTTTGATGGTAATACTCATTATTTTAATGCATCCATCTTAAATGAAAGATATGAATATGAATATAAACCAATAACTATTGATTGGAATATTGAAAATAATGAAATAAAATTTTTACAGTGACATGACGATGGAAAACAAAAAATCAAAAGAATTCAATAAACATACTATATTGTGTGCTGCTTTTTGTGGTGCAGGTAAAACATACATTTGTGAAAAAACTGATATTGATGCTATAGAAATAAGAATATTGGAAATATAAAGATAAAGGATTACAGAAAGAATATGTCGAAGATATCAAAAAACATTTAGGAAAAGTCGATTAGAAAGAGATAGTCCTCATGATTTTATTGGGGTATACATGAAATATTGGAATCCTTGGTTAAATGAACTAAAAGATCAATCATACTGTAAACATATTGTTTTAAAAAAAGGAGAATATTTAAAAGACGTTCTTTAATACAAAAAAAAGCGACAATATAATATTGTCGCTTTTTTTTGTATTAAATATTTTTTCTCCATATAAAATATCCGTCACGTTCGCCAACAAACATATATCCTGATATAGATGTTATTATTCTTTTTAATTCGTCTATAGTTAAAAGATTTTCAAATGAAAATTTCAAATCATCTTTATTAACAAATGAAATTGGTTTAATATCAATACCAAATATATTTAAATTATTTGGTAAATTTGAATAAAACTCTTTTAATGCTATATTAACAATATTATTCTTTATGATAACATCCAATTCGTTTTTTCCAAAAACAATAGATCTAAATTGAACGCGTCCATTACCTAGAATATCACCAGTTAAATCATTAACTTTAAAAATATGTTTTTGAGGATCATCAATATCAATATAATTTTCATACGTGTTGAAAAATATTGATAATATATTTTTATGAGCTTTTCCAGAAGGTTCAATGCCATTAACAATATCATCTATTTTTAGCCCAGGTATATTTAAACTTTCGAAAAATTTATTCCAATTTTTTACCATTTCAATTTATATTTTTTTTTATATATTATTTAAATTTTTTATTTTTAATTTTATTATCTAATTTAGAATTTGAAAACCACCACTTTTCCGCATCTGGTAATTCTTTATATACTTTTTCTACAGGTTTTCCATAATATTTTATAAGATAGTTATCAACTATATGTGGATTACCTCTAAAATCTAATATGATCAAGTATGGCACTTCATCATTTTTTAAAACTTCATTACCATCACGATCATCTAAATTTTTATCAAAACGAATACCAGTACATTTCAAAGTTTTTGGTACAGGTTTAAACTGTGGTTCTCCTGCATATTGATTCTTATATAGAACTTTTCCTCTTTCTAAAAATTGAACAACCTTACCTACAAGTTTTTCGGCTTCAACAGCATATGCTCTCCAGGCGGCCACTGATACTGGATGCCTTAGATTTCTTATCTGTCCTAATCTATCTAATCCATCTATTGTTGCTTCTTCATTGATAAAATCAATATATTTTTGCATATAATCACATTTTTTTTTTAAAATTGTCTGATAGCTCTAATATAACAACTTCCATTTTTACCTAAACTTCTCTGTTTATCTAATACAGTGTCAGTGGTGAAATAATGTAACCATGCATTATTTTCATTATCTTCTGAAGAACTCCAGTAATAATTACCATTTCTAAATCCTCCCACTATTTCGTTTTGTAAATACAATTGTTCTAATTCATCTTTTGAAGGCAAAAACCAATCAGTATATCCGTCTGTTGTTAATCCTGAACAATAATATGCTGCTGAAGATTCACCACAATTATCATACATTAAAGTAGTATTTAATTTACCGTCACCAATTGATGTGCCACTGGCAGAAATAAATACACCATAACAACCCCATTCCCATTTTTTATGTGGAAAAATAGCATCTGTTGGATGTGCAATCAATCCATGTGTGCCTTCATCCCATGTATAAAAAACTATACCTCCTTCATAATTTTCACCTATTTCCATTTTATCATTTTATATTTTTATTTCAAATTCCAACAAATCTTTATCGAACACATATACCCCTCTATTTTCTGTGTATTTTAATCCGTTTTTTGTAGTATCAAATACGAATATATGACCATTTTTACTATTAACGAATGAAAAATAATCCACATTATACCATCCAGGATTACTTATATTACGAAAGACATGTACATTATCCACTACTTCGTGATCTGTGAAGGATTTACATTGTAATGTCTTTTTAACACCATTTAATTTGAATTTAACATCAACACCTTTATGTGTATCTATTCTTTGACCTGGTTCACTTTTTATAACATCTGATATTTCACCAATATTAGAAAGATATTTCATAGTCAGACATTCTCCTTTGTTTCCTATGTATGTTGATTTTGCTATAGCACTCATTATTCTATAAAATATTGTAAGATTATCATGTGGAAAAAATATATCATAAGCATATTTTGTCATTAAATATTTCATTCTCTCTAAGTTTTCAAAATAATCATTATCAAAATTAAGCAGTACTTTTTCGTTATTATTTTTATATCCTTTGATTATGAAATAATTTAGAGTATCTACAATTTCTGCAAAACTTGTCCAATGCGTATTAACATAATTTAATAATGACCACATTGGATCTTTATCATCATGAACTTTAACGTAATATTCTCTAATTTCTTTATCTAGATTGGCGTCTTTGCTGTATTTTAATTTTTCTAATGAATATTCTGTATTTACTATCCCATAATTGCCATCGCCCAATAATTTATTCCAGTGTCCGTTTTGATATAATCTCCACATCAAATTATTAATAAAATCAGAATAATTTTGTTTAAATCTTTTAATGGTAAAAAGATTATATATTTTTCTTTTATCTGTTAATTTAAATTCCATCATTTTCTTTTTTTATATTACTTTTCCGTATAAGGATAAACATTTTGAGCGTTTGCTGCAAATCTTTTATTTCCTTCATCGAATTGTATAGAATATTTGCCATCTGGTCTAACTCCTATAAATATTCCTTTTTTATTATCATATACAGATTTATCTTTTTTGTATATTATTTTATCTCCTTCTTTAAATTTTGATTCTATTTTTTTAATTTCGGTTGTTTCACTTCCTTCTTTTTTTTTCATATATGGATTTTTCCAATTATTATCGCCGTTTGTCAAATAATTTTGTGTAGAAACCAAATGAAATGTGTCAAAATGATCTAATGCGTTTATACCTTGTTGATATTTTTTATCAGTATGAAGAGCACATATCATATTACTTCTATAACTATTTCCCTCTCTCGTTATCCATCCTTCGTTAGCTGCATACATTTGAAATAAATCTCTATCTTTGTCATATCTTGTATAAACATAATCCATAAACGTTCCATCTTCAGGAACAGCCAATCTCCAAACTAAAGCTCTACCTAGAAGTTTTTTCCCATCATCGTTCAATAAAACCAACATTTGAATGACGTCTGGATTATCAACAAACATTTGCATCTCTGGGGCTTTATTTGTTCCTCTCATACAAGAACTATTTAACATTCCTCCTCCCTGAACGTAATTAGCGCCATTATACCAGTATCGTATATCTTCGCCCGATACAAGTTTTAATTTATCTGATATTCCTTTTATACACAAATCATAAGTGGCTTTATATGCGTTGGTCAGAGATTCTACATCTTTATCCGTGAGTTTTTCATTTACTATTCTAAAAAATTTACCAATTTTCATCATTTGTCTAAATCTGGATTTGAATGGATTTTCTTTATCATCCAATCTTTTAAATTTATCTAATGGGATGTAACTGATCATTTCGTTTGTATCTGTAATATCGAAATATGATAAATTCATTAATGCAGACTTTATTTTTAAATTTAATCTATATAATATCATTGAAAGTCTATCACTCGTTATAAATAACATAATTTCTTTATTATCTAATTTTCTTTTTATATCTTCAGATTCTTCTTTTTTAATTATACTAATATTTGCTCTTGGTAGATTATAATAATTCTTATTTTTTCCTTGAACATATAATTGTTGACAGAATTTGATCATAAAATTTATTCCGAAATTATCTCTTGGTTTATTTCCGGCTATATTTACAATTTCACCGATTTGACCGTCCATATTATCTAACATGAAATTTTGAGATGATTGAGCTATTATATAATCACCAACTTTATAATCATAATTAAATGATTCTATATTATCTTTTAATAATTTTAATTCCAACTCGTTTTTCTTTAATTCTTCTTCTGTAGCACTTCTAATTTTATTTTGTGGCACCACATAACCCATAGGAACCCCTATCAAATTATTAATGTCGTATAAATTATTATCAAATCTATTTGTAAATTGAACACTATATCTATTATAGATTCCACGTGATATAACTTCCCTAATAATTCCAATATTATTTTTAAAATCGACATTATCATAACGTCCTTCTTCTACTACAATAATATCGTTCAACTGAAATGGTTGACCTATTTTATCCAATTCTTTTTTTACTTTATCTATTTTCTTTTTAAATTTCTCTATTTCTTCAGGTTCGGCATGTCTCATATTCATTTTATTTATAGTTATACCAGCTCCGTTTTTAGGAAATCCTTCATTATCACTTTTAAAATTTTTATCGGTTTTATCTAAGAATCCCACCCACCATTGATCTGGGCCTACAGGATAATAAGTAATGGCTATTTCATCGTCAATGTTAATTAATTTATTATCATATCCAATTTTAATACTACCTATACCAACTATAACATCACCGATTTTATATTTTGTATTCATCCTTATGTCCTCGTTCTTCTTATTTTCTTCGTGTTTTTTGATAATTTTTTCAAAATATATTGGATCATTAGAGGCAATATTTTTTAAAGGAATATAAAAACAATGTCCTTTTTTACCAATATCTTTAAATCCAGCGTGAAATTTTTTATTTGGTTCATCAAATTCAATAAGAAAATTACCATATTCTTTCATATCTATTATTGTTCCCGCTAAATAATCCAGATTAACACCGTCAACTTCACCGTTGGTCATTATTTTATCACCAATTTTAAGATTTTCTCTTTTAATTTCAGCAATAATATTTGATTCGGTTTTCTTTTTAAACATCCCTATTTCTTCATTAATATAATTAGTCATGAAACCATTATAATTTTTTATCATTTCGTATTCATTCTTATCATTCTTATTTTTCATGAGATTTATTTTTTTTCTTATTTAAATTCAGTTATAAACAAAACATATTTTATGCTATATATATTAAAAAATTAAAACTGTTTTTTAATGAAAGATAAATTGATTTTTAACGATAAAATAGAAATAAGAAAATCGAAGTTACATGGTTGGGGTGTTTTTGCTAAAAGCGATATAAAATCAGGCGAGATTTTAGAAGAAGATTCTTTTTTAATAATTCCGATGTCACAGAACGAATCATCTTCAATTTTTATAGATTATAGATTCAATTTTCCAAGAACAAATTCTAAATGTCAAGTAATACCATTTGGTTTTTCTTGTTTATATAATCATTCAGAAAAACCAAACGCAGCCTGGGAAACAAATGATGAAAATAATTTATTTATTTTTTCTGCGATTAGAGACATTAAAAAGGATGAAGAAATATGTATTTATTATGGGGATATTAATTATTGGAATGAAGGAAGATCTCACACAAAAATAATTTAATTTTTCGATGATATAATTTTAAATTTCCCAGTTTTCTTCACCATAAGGATCAATATCCATGTGTTTTAATCTATATTCTTCTTTTTTTTGTTTTATTCTTTTTTGTTCTTCTTCCCATTTTTCAAATTCATCACCGTCAGCTTTTTTTAAATGATCAAAGCTTATATTATATGATGATCTTGTGTGATCACCATATCCAGTATGTAATTGAACATTGAATCTATTATCAAATTTAACACAAGCTGAAACATCATCATTAATGCGTGTTATAATACCAATTTCACCTTTAAATAAAATATTGTCCATTCTTCCATTACATACTACCACATCACCAACATTAAAATAGTCTTTATTTTCGTATATTCTGTTTTCTCTTATCAATAATGAGTCGTCATCTTCCCAAGTTTCTTCCCCATAAGGGTCAACATCCATATGTTTTAATCTCATTTCCTCTCTAATTTTTTTTCTATATTCTATTTTTTCAGGATCGGTTAATTCTAATAAATAATAATAAATATAGTAAGAAGAATTCGTAAAATCGATTCTGTCACAATCCCACAAGTGATTATTGAATCTTTCTGGAAATTTAACTGCCAATAATGGAGAATCACTCATTGATAGAATAATACCCACTTCACCATTAAAATAAATATCATCCATTTGTCCGTGGCAAATAACGGAATCACCTATTTGAAAATCATTAATTTCACTTTCATTTAAATGTTTGTAGTAATTTGAATTGTAGTCCATATCCCAATCTTCTTCACCGTAAGGATCAATATCCATGTATTTTAATCTCATTTCTTCTCGTTTCTTTCGTAGTTCAGATATCGGTTTTAATATATTTTTAGAAACAATATATGTATATCCAATACTATGAAATTTGACATCATAATGTATTCCTTTTATAACAACTCCATTTACAGTAGAAGATGTATTATTTGAGTGTTTATCGATTATTGTGCCTATTTGACCATTTAGATCAAGACCGCTTTGATTTCCTGTACAAATCACTTTATCTCCATTTTTAAAATCATAATCATTTTCGAAGTTCTCATTTAACCAATCTTCTTCGCCATAAGGATCAATATCCATATGTTTTAATCTTAATTGTTTTAATCTTTCTTCTTTTCGTTTTTGTTCTTTGGGATCTAATAAATCTAAACAATCTTCTGGAAAGTAATATGAAGATTCATTTAAAAAATAATAATTATTATCACGTTTTCTAATAGTGTAACTACGACCAATACAGTCTAACATATTCCGATCCCACCTATTTTTAACAACATGATTTTTTAATTTGTCATTAACAACAACCCTATCTCCTATGTTAAATTTATGATTCGAATTTTCGTTAACACTTTCACTTAACCAATCTTCTTCACCATAAGGATCAATATCCATATGTTTTAATCTCCTTTCCTCTCTAATTTTTTTTCTATATTCTATTTTTTCTGGATCAGCCAATTCTAATAAATGATAATCGATATAGTAAGAAGAATTCGTAATATCGATTCCGTTACAGTTCCATAAATGGTTATCAAATCTTTCTGGAAATTTAACTGAAGCATTGAAATGACGCAATGATATAATAATACCTATTTCACCTTTAAAATAGATATCATCCATTTGTCCGTTACAAATAACAGTATCACCTATTTGAAAATCTTCTATTTTACCTTCATTTAAATAGTGCATTGAATTGTAATCTTGATCAATCCAGTCTTCTTCACCATAAGGATCAATATCCATATGTTTTAATTTTACTTCTTCTTTTTTAATTTTTGATTCAATTTCTTTGTTTAAATTAAATAATTTTATTTCATCTTCTACGAACCATATGTTACCACAAAAATATTCAATGACTCTATAATCCGGTAATAAAAAGTTAACTAAACTAACTAAATAATAATTTACACCATCGTGTGTATTTATTGTTTTAATTACACCAATTTTATCTACAAGATTTTGTCTTCTATGTCCTTTTTTCACTATAACGACATCGCCAACTTTAAAATAATTTGAAAACTTTTTTATCATAATAGTAATATATATAAAAATTAAAATTTAAAAACACACTTATTATGGAAAAATCTGAAATAAAATTAATAAACGGTGATATATCAACATTAATAGAAGATCAATATACTAAAATATTAAGAAGCGAAAATTATAACTTTATATTTAATAAACAAACTGGATTTTTCGTTCGTTGGGGCAAAACAAAGGAAGATGACGGTGACATAAATCTGGGTCTTCCAGAATTAGTAGACATGGAAATATCCACATCATGTCACGGTATAGATAAACCTTGTAAATTTTGTTACAAATCAAATACTCCCAAAGGTGATTATATGTCATTTGAAACTTTTAAGAAAATATTTTCAAAACTCCCACCGAGTATAACACAATTGGCTGCCGGTATAGGAGATATTGACGGAAATCCCGATATGTGGAAAATATTTAACTATTGTAGGGAAAATGGAGTTATTCCAAATGTGACTATTAATGGAGCTAGAATGACGGATGAATTATTTGATAGATTAGCCTTAATGATGGGAGCTGTTGCTGTATCTTTATATGATAAGGATTTAACTTATACCGCTGTTGAAGAATTGACAAGAAGAGGATTAAAACAAACAAATATACATTTCCTGTTAAGCGAAGAAACATATGATAAAGCTATAGAAACATTGAATGATATTAAAATTGATGATAGATTAAAACATCTTAATGCTATAGTTTTTTTATCTCTTAAAACAAAAGGAAATGCTAAAAACGGTTTCACTCAATTAGGTCAAGAAAAATTCAATAATATTGTTAAATATTCACTCGATAATAATATATCGATTGGTTTTGATAGTTGTGGAAGTACTAAGTTTTTAAAATCGATTGAAGGACATAACAATTTTAAACAAATGGAAATGTTAGTAGAAAAATGTGAAGCTTCTCTTTATTCAAGTTATATATCAGTTAGTGGACATTATTACCCTTGTAGTTTTTGTGACGGTGTAGAAAATTGGGAAGAAGGCATAGACGTTTTAAATTGTGAAGATTTTTTAAAGGATGTTTGGTTTAACGAAAAAACATTAAATTTCAAAAAGAAATTATTAAATTGTAATCGAGATTGTCCAGTTTACATAATTTAAAAATGATAATTAATATATATAATAAAAAAAATCATGATGAAAACTTTTGAAATGTTTAATGACAGTACTAAAAAAGCTTATTTAGTCAAATTAACTGACGCTGATGGAGATGTTTGTGCATTCTTAATCGATGAAGAAACCGCTGAAAATATAGACAACGATATAGCTGTTAGTATACCAGGAACAAATCAAGTCCTAGACGGTGATTCGGATTCTTACGAAAGATGGTATGCTAAAATCAAAGACATAAATGAAATAATCGAAAATGCTAAAAATAATGGATATATAGTTGATTTAGATAATGAATTTGATTTTATACATTATTAAAACAAATGATTAAAAATATGAAAATAAGAAATGGATTTGTAAGTAACAGTAGTTCGTCTAGTTATATAATTAGAAAAGAAAATTTAACAAATGAACAAATTGATATGATTAAAGATCACATTAATTATTGTTGGAAATTAATAAACGATGACAATAAAAAAATTGCTTCATTTAGGAAATTTAATGAGGACGATCCATATGGTGAGGAAGAAAACCGGAAAAATGATGAAATAAATTATAGTAAAAAAACAACAATTGATAAATTAAAAGAAATGATGGGTGATAATACACCATATAGAATAACAAACACTGATAAATGGGATGTTATAGAAAAAGATAATGTAATTGAAACCTGTACAGATATGGACAATTTTCCTATGGATTGGTTTTTAACACAAATAGTAAAAGTAGATGAATCTGATATTATTTATAAAGAATATTAATAAAAAAAAAATTAAAAATATGAAAATAAGAAACGGTTTCGTGAGTAACAGTACTATTTTTTATGCTTTTTTTTAATTTGTTTATAAGTTCATCAATATATTCATAAGGTATAACTATTTTTCCCTTTTTTTATAGTTACTATAACCACCATGTTTTTCTTGATATAATTTTTGAATTTTATTTAAATTTGAAAAAATAAAATCTTCAACATTAAAATCTTCAGGAATCAATATCACATAAGTATTTATATGGGTGATAGTTACGAATTCTATTACACTATATCCGATATCATGTATGATTTATCAATATGTGGAATTGATACTGGTCCAGACGAAGGTATTATAACTTTTGTCAAAGAAAGAGATTTATTAAGAAAAATTAGAAATATTAAACAATTACCGGCTAATGATATAGATGAATTAAGAGAGAAAATGAAAAAAGAAAAAGAGGAATACGTTAGAAAAAAAGAAGAAAAAAGATCACATATCAAAAAAATAGACCCATACGAAGAGGAAGATTGGGAAAAATAAAATTTCGCTCATGAAAATTATTTACTTTTGTCTAAAACTTAAAGTGTTTAAAAGAAAATACCACCATTGATGGGTGGTATTTTAAAAAATTAGAATCTTTAGATGAAATAAATATTAAGGAATATATTAAATATGAATAATTATTTGAATCTATCTAATATTGGACTTATTATAGGATTTCTTACTATATCTTCTTTACCGAATTCTACAAAACCAATGCCTGCAATGCCTTGCAAATTATCATAGGCATATTTTAATCCAGATTCTTCTGGATTTTTAAATCTGTCTATTTGATTCAGATCTCCAGATAATATGAACTTTGAATTATATCCAATTCTTGTTAATAATGTTTTAATTCCTTTGATGGTCAAATTTTGTGTTTCGTCTCCGATAAGAACCGAATCACATATGTTTATGCCCCTCATATAAGACATATATAAAGGTTCTATTATTTTATTTTCGACTAATTTTTTTCTCGTTTCTTCTCCAATTATTCTATCCATCAAATAATATAAAGAATACAAATAAGGAAAGGTTTTCATATCAAGATCTCCTCTAAGATAACCAATAGATTCTTCACTTTCAATTATCGGAGTTATAATATAAATCTTTTCATATCCATTTTTAGAATCCCTTAATAAATCCAGAGCTTTAGCGACTGACAGATAACTTTTACCTACGCCTGAATCCCCTATACATATTGTGATTTCATTTTCATCTATTGTTTTAATAAACTCTTTTTGTTTTTGATTTTTACATTTTAAATTAACTCTTTTAAGTAATGTCTCTGTGAACTGTTTTTTAGTGAAAATAACATCATTGGTCATTTTTCTGGTGTTGTAAATAGCTTCAATTACTTCATCATCGGCATTGAGTACCGATAACATATTGTTCTTTCGTTTACTCATAATAGTTGATGTTTTTTTGTTCGCAACAAAAAAACCAGACTTATCTCTTGTTGAAATGTCGTCCGGCTTTTTTTTGTTGAATAAAGTACGTTTAATCATACGAAATTATATATTAATTTTTTTTTCACTTTTTTTGTTAAAATTGTCTGATTTTATAAGAAAATTTGGATATAATTCAATAGCCACTGGTCATTATACATTGGTTAAAAAAGAATTAAAAAGAAGAAATATTGATATACCATCTTTTGAATATTTTCAAAAATATAATAATTTTAAAAGAAAAAGAGGTGTAGATGAATTATTCATATATGATACTGATACTCATAGAGGATATTTGAAAAAAAGAATTATAGAAGACGATTTAATAGATTATAAGTGTAAAAATTGTGGAATATCTGGGGAGTGGAATGGAAAAAAATTAATTCTTCAGTTGGAACACATAAACGGTGATGCGTGTGATAATAGATTAGATAATTTATGCTTTCTTTGTCCTAATTGTCATTCACAAACTGATAGCTATAATAGAAAAAAAATAAATAAAATTAAAAAAATAAAATATTGTGAGTGCGGAAAAAAGATATCTAACGGTGCTTTTATGTGTGTTGATTGTAATTCCAAGACTAATAGAGTGGTCGATAGACCAACACACGAAGATTTAAAAAAAGAAATTGAAGAAACATCGCAAAACAAAGTGGCTAAAAAATATAATGTTTCTTGGAAAACTATAAGAAAGTGTTGAAAAATTATGAAAAGTTAGACGGATAGATGGGATTCGAACCCATGTTCGTGGAGTTAGAGGCCGCCGCTCTGACCAGACTGAGCTACTATCCGATTATTATTAAATTTTTTTTAAAAACCATCTTGATCTTGTTGCCAGTTCCTCGTGCGAAACGAATTCGCTGTCCTATTGGTTCTGTGCTCTCAATTTCAAGCTTTTTGGAACAAGATCAAGTGGTTTTTCTAATCATTTCACAAAGTTAAAAATAAGGCTCCCCCTGATGTAGATATACATCCTTTACATGGTTGTATAATAGAAGATTTATTTTTAATAGCTAGATCTATTATATCTATTTTTATATTTTTTGGTAAATCTTTTATTGCTTTTTTAACAATAATACTGGTTTTACTTTCTTGACCTGGGCAATTATTTTTATCTCTAGCCGAACCAATAAATATAAGTATATTTTTATTATTATAATTTTCTAATTTTTTAATTTTCATTTATCAACATCATTTTAAATATCTTAATCTTATTAAATTCTCTTCACCATATTATCTTCATCATGTTTTTCTTTGATCCTAAATAATTTTTATATTCATCAGTAAATCTATTATTGAAACAATATAATGTTTCTAAATTCTTTAAATGTTCAATTCCATCTAAATTAGTTAATTGATTAGAATGACAATATAATTCTCTCAAATCCGTTAAATGCTCAATTCCTTCTAAACTAGTCAATCTATTATTAGAACAATATAATCCTCTTAAATTAGTTAAATATTCGATTTCTTTTAAACTAGTTAGTAAATTATAATTACAATATAATATTTTTAAATTCGTTAAATGTTCAATTTCTTTTAAACTAGTTAGTAAATTATAATTACAATATAATATTTTTAAATTTGTTAAATGTTCAATGCCTTCTAAATTAGTTAATGAATTAAAATGACAATATAATTCTCTTAAATTCGTTAAATGTTCAATTCCCTCTAAACTAGTTAATCTATTAAATGAACAATATAAATATCTTAAATTAATTAATTGTTCAATGCCTTCTAAACTAGTTAATCCTTTATAAGAACAATCTAAAGACATTATTTGATCTAATTGTATATTTTGCTTTTTGGCTAGCCGTATTATCGGAGTATCGTTATCGTTGTCCCAATCTTCTTCACCATAAGGATCAATGTCTTGTCTACTTAATTGTTCAAATATTCTAAAATTTTTGATCATCTTTTAATATTTTCTTGTCCCTAGTATTCCTGTTTGATCATAATATTCGCCAGAATCTTCCCATTCTCTGGTCACACTATTCCAATGCGGAAATCCATCAGGTAATTCAGCCCAAAAAATTAAATATTTTTCTGCTCTTTCCGGATCTTGTTTCAATAATATTTCGTAGGTATCCTTTTTAACTTTATGTTTTTTAACGATCCCAAGTCCTTTTTCTATTTTTTCTTCATATGTCAAAAATCCAAGTCCTTTCCTCACGTTTTTACCAATTTCCTTTATAATATCCTTTTTTTCGGAAATATATTTATCGAATAGAACTAAATGATTCAAATTTTCTTTCATTTCTTAATATTTATTTTTTTATTCTTCATCATCTTCATCGAAATGATCAAAGTCTTGAATTTTAATTTTTCCCTTCTTTATGTCGGTGTCTGCTTGATCTTCATCGAAATATTCTAAATCATCGGGATTGGGAGTTTCATAATCATCATCTATTATGATATCATCATTTTCATCCTCCAAATATTCTTCTTCATCAGTATCTTCTAACATTTCAAATCTTACTCTATATTCAACTTCAAAAGTTTCAGTTATTCTATTAAGATATTCTAAAGAAACATCATAAGTCCTTTTTTTTCTAACTCCTTCATCGAGTGTTAAAATTTCATCTTCATCAATATATTTAAAATCTGTTTCGCTAATAAAAAATTTTACTATTAAACCTTTATTTTTGTCATATTCAAAAACAGGTTTACGAACTCTATCAAATATATCGTTAAGTATTCTTTTTGATGTTTCAAAAACTTCAGAAGGAACATCTTTGAAAGATTTCATTTCCTTATCAGAATCTACTATTGAATTAGAGGTTTTAGATCCCTCATTTATAAAATTATCAAAATTTCTTAAAATATCCATATAAAAAATGATTTGTTTTCACTTATATATTAATTTGAAAAAATCATTTTTTATATTCTATTGTGTTTTTTAATTGTCCCAATTTTTTCTATTATTTTAATTAAAAATTCAGGTTTAAATGATGGTATGTCTTCTTTACGATAAACTGATATAATGTATGGATTCATTAATTAAGATTCATAATCTATTGTTAATAAATTAAAATTATCATCTAATATGGTTAATGTTTCATTTAGTGTATCATAAATGAATTTCAACTTTTCTTCACTTTCATTTGTTACATCAATAACATATTTACAACTTAAATTCATCGTAAATCCTGAAGGTACCTTTTTTGTTTGATTTTTTTTAAATTTTTCTGAATATTTCATATATTATTTCTTTAATTTTTCGTAATCAATGATTATATTAACTTTTACAATTAAATCACCTCTATTATTATCATCATACAATAGACCCTTCCTAGCGACTCTTAATAAATCGCCGTCTTTTGTTTTGGATGGAATTTTTAAAGAATATTTTTTATCATCTAAATGTTCGTATTCAAAATCAAATCCATCAATGGCTTGTTGATAGTGAAGATCTAATTTATAAATCAAATTAGATCCATCTCTTATATATCTATTATCGTCGATGTAAGTGGCTTCAACCGAAAGAGTGCCAACTTTTTGTTGATAATATTTAGATTGATGTCCCATTCCTCTAATATATTTAACAAAACTTTTATCAATTCTAAATGAATTACCGAAAGCAAATTCTTCATCTTTTGAAATTACTTTTGTACCATTGCATTTTTTACATTTTCCTGTATGTATTTTTCCGGTCCCGTTACAATATTTACAATGAGTAAAACCATCATTTCCTCTACCATCGCATGTCTCACATTCAAATTCTTCGCTTTCTGGATCAAATCCAGTGAAATCACATACATCGCATTTAACGTCACGTTTAAATTTTATTGGTATTTGTTTATTATTATAAACGTCCTTTAATGTAATTTTAACTGAATGTTTAATATCTAAATTTTCAGGAAATTCTTCTCTGCGGTGAAATATATTTTGAAAAAATGGATCATCAAATGGAGATCCTCCACCGAATCCGAAATTTTGAAAAGGATTTCCTCCAAATGGATTAAAATCCTGACCATTAATATTTATATGAAAAAAAGGATTTCCTTGGTTTGGATTATAATTTCTACCATGCGGACTTTGTACATCGTATATTTGTCTTTCTTTTTCATCTCCGATTACAGAAAAAGCTTCATTTAATTTTTTGAATTCTGAGTCATCATGATTTTGAGTTGCATCTGGATGATGTTCTTTGGCTAGTTTTCTATATTGTTTCTTTATTTCTTTATTATCGGCGTTCTTATCAACTCCTAGTATATCATAATAATTTTTATTTGGATCCATCTAATTTTTATTTTTTTTAATTTATATATATTTCATATGATAATAAAGTTTAAAATATTCGATTCGTACATATCTGAGGGTTAATCAACTGTCAATAAAAATCTAACATTATTTACAACTTTTTAACAAAATTTAACTATTAATTAACACGAAAATCAGGTTTTTGATCGCATCTGTTGGAAATAAAATGATTATGGATTTACCGATAAAATATCATAAACATTTCAACAAATATAATGTATTGGGTAAACGATTAAATTCATATATTATCACACGAAAGTATGTTCAATTCAGTTTTGAAATTGTTACATTACCGAAAAAGGAAGGTAAAGTTTGTATTGGTGTTGATACAGGTATTAACGCACTTGCATCACTCAATAATGGAAACCAATATGGTAAAGACATCAAAGGTTGTATTGAACGAGTAAAAAGGTGTAAACAGAAGTCAAAAGGTTGGTATGTGGCTAAAAGAGCATTGAAACAACGAATTGACGAAGTATCAAAAGAAATTGTTAATGTTGAAAATCCTGATTTAATTGTGGTTGAAAAACTCAAAAATATGGGAGTCAAAAGTAAAGCCAAACGCCTATTGGCTAAAAGTATTAGGCGTTCTATCGGAACTTGGAATTGGAAGTATTGGTTGAATAGGTTAGAAGCACAGTGTGAATTAAATCGTATTTCGTTCAGAACTGTAGCACCTTATTATACCTCTACCACCTGTCCTGTATGTGGTCAATCCGATAGGGGAAATCGAAACGGAGAAATATTTTTGTGTCTGAATTGTGGTCACACAGACAATGCGGATATTAATGCGGGTAAGAATATTTTGAATCGATTTCTCACAGGACAATACGGTGTCTGTTACAAAGAAGTAAATTTGATACAATCTACAAGGTTGTAGATTTTGTTGGATTTATTTTAACGGTATAAGATGGTGGAGAAATGGTAAATTAACAGATGAAGAAGAAGATGAATGTTATCATCAATTCGATGTTTTAACGGTTTATGATAAAAATTTTGAACTTGTTAAAATTCTTAGATGTAAAAAATGTAAAAAATCTTTTGATTATAATGATCCTACCAAAGAAAGAATGAAATGATGAAAAGATATTCATGTAAGAAAATCATAAAAAACTTTTTAGTTATATTTATTATATTAAAAGAAATATTTATTCATAGAAATGATAAAAAAATTTAAATTATTTGAAACCAATAATAATAAAATAGAAGCAGCTATTGATTTTATCAGAAATGTTATAAAGGATACAGAATGGGAAGGTAAAGTATTTCTTGCTGGAGGTGCTGTAAGAGATGAAGTGATGGGCAGAACGCCAAAAGATATAGATCTTCTTATTAATGCACCTAACGGAGGCATTTTATTTGCAGATTGGATAACTAAAAAATTGGGTATATATGTAGATGGTAAAAATCCAGTAGTTTATCCTAGATTCGGCACAGCTATGTTCACCCTTAGAAAAATAAAACATGATGGAGTAGATATTTCTTTTGTTGAAATTGAATGTGTTATGCCAAGAAAAGAAGAATATCTAAAAGGAAATAGAAAACCCATTGTTTCACAAGGAACACTCAAAGATGATGTCAATAGAAGAGATTTTACAATAAATAGTCTTCTAAAAGATTTATCAAGCGGCGAAATATTAGATCTAACAGGAATGGGTAAAAATGATATAAGAGACGGTATAGTGAGAACTCCTTTAAATCCGGATGTGATTTTTGATGAAGATCCTCTCAGAATGCTTAGAGCAATTAGAATAATTGTTAAATATAACTGGACATTACCTTTATTCATGATAAGAAGTTTGAAAAAGAACGCCAAAAAACTTCAATATATTTCACAGGAAAGAATACAGAGCGAATTAAATAAAATGTTACTAACAGACAATCCAGACAAGGCAATTAGATTGTTGCAAATATTTGGACTTTCTAAATATATTTTTCCAGAATTAGATAAACTCATCGGTATGAAACAAAATAAACATCATCAGTACGATGCTATGCGTCATTCATTAGAGGTATTAAAGAATACGCCAAAGGACTTAATAACTAGATTATCTGGATTACTACATGATATAGGAAAATCCAAGACAAGAGAGATAATAGATCACGAAGTGCATTTTTATGATCATGAAGAAGTAGGGGCTTATATGGCTCGTGATATATTGCATAGACTAAGATATCCAAGAGAAATTTGTGATGCGGTTTTTCTTATCATTAATAATCACATGAGAACTAAACATTCTGGCGATGAAGGTGAAATAAGTGATAGAACACTAAGAAAACTAAAAATGGATTTAGGCCCCCATTTAGAAAGAACATTAGATTTAATTCACGCTGATAACATATCACATTCTGCTCAATCTAATATGCCAAATCAAATATCTAATATAAGAAGAAGATTTAAAGAGTTAGAAGAAAAAGATAAAGGAATAAATATTAAACCGCCATTAAATGGTAATGATATAATGGAAATACTAGGAATTACAAAGGGACATCATCCAGTGATAGGAAGATTGTTAGCACTTCTTAAAGATAAATATTTAGATGATCCGACTATGACAAGAGATGAAGCCATAGATATAGTTAAAAACAATTTCATTAGATCATAATATTGGATAAACTACTTCCGGGTAAACTTCTAAAATCTCTGTTTTTTTATTTTCATAAGGTACTTGATTTAAAATATAACGTAAGGCATTGAGTTTAGCTACTCTCTTATCGTTAGAATCTACGGCTACCCAAGGCGATTTTTCAGTCGATGTTCGCTTAAACATTTCTTCTTTATAAGCAGAATATTGATCCCATTTATCTAAAGATTTAGCATCATTTGGACTGAATTTCCAATATTTAATTGGTGATGTTTGTCTCAGTTTAAATCTTAGTTCTTGCGTATCTTTTGTTATCGAAAACCAAAATTTAATAAGATAGAAGTTATTATCTATCAAATCATATTCAAATGGTAAGACATCTTCCATGAAATTTTCATATTGTTCTGTTGTACAATAACCCATAACCGGTTCAACTACAGCTCTATTATACCATGAACGGTCATAAAAAGCGATTTGTTGTGTGGCTGGAAGAACATCAGAGTAACGTTTAAACCAATTTTTTTTCTCATCTTCTGATGGAATTCCAAATGTATTTATTCTAAAATAACTAGGGTGTAAGTTTTCTGTTGCTGTTCTAATGAATGATCCTTTGGATGCAGCATCTCTTCCTTCTGCAACAACTACTAATTTTTTATTATTTGAAAATAACCAATCTCTCATTTTTAAGAGTTCTATTTGCAGAGAAGCTTTTTCTAATTCAAATCTTCGTCTTTTAACTCTAAATCTTGGTGCACTAGAAATTACTTTACGCCATTCGGCGAACTCTTTATCTTCAATGTAAGGATCATAATAAACGTCTTCTGTATCCACATCAGTTATATCTATGTCCTGTTCAGCGTTATATAATGTTTTTAACCTTTTTGGAATTGATGATAGATAATTATCGAAGTAATTTTCAATTTTTTTATCTTTACCTTTTAATTTTAAATTGTTTATGCCTCTAAAAAAAGTATCTATGTTGAGTTGTTCCATGACGTTTTTATCAACTTCTTTTTGAAGATCCATGAGAAATTGATTATCAATTTTTTTAATTTCACCTCTCATTATTTTTTCTTTATAGTCCGTAAGAAGTCGAACAAGTTCGGATTCTAGTCTTTCCATATCATCTTCACTTTTGAAGTATGATTTTATATTATTAAAAAGTTTTTTGAAATCCTTTTTAAAATTTTCATTTAGAAAGTTATCATATTTATCTATCATAATTTAATTCTTCTATTTTTTTGTTCCATTTATAGTTTATATCATTCCAATATAAATCCCCTTGTGGTGTGTCACCCCAATAAAAAGCATTCATTATATGATCGCGTTCGTCAACATGTTCCCACCAGTTTGTACCGGCATACCCATACCTTAAAAGTGAGGCTCCGACCAGTTTTGAATTGAGATTAGTTTCATTTTCGCAATTTTCCGCATATTCTTCTAAACAGTTATTATCAATTAAAAATTGTCTAAATTTTTTATCGATTATAAAACTGTCGTCAATGTCTTCTTCATCCTCTTCTTCAAGATATTCTATATTTTCTCTAATATATTGTATATATTTTTTAATCATATGCGTATATATTAAATTTTTTTGGCAGATTTATAAACATAATTTGTATTTAGACATATAAGAAAAATGAAAAAAATTTTTACAATAATATTAGTATTTATTTCGTCTATTGTTTATTCTCAAATAGATTATAACATTTATATTGGATTAACAAAGAAAGAAATCATAGAATCATTCAAACATGATGATTTCAACTATAAATTTGAAAAAAAGATGTATGTTAATATAGATAGTTCTGGTAAATTCATATCAGATAATAACCATTATACTTGGTTAGTTTATTATTATAAAATAAGAGCATTATTCGTCTTTAATAAAAAAAATGATAAATGTGATAAATATTATTTAGCAATCAATGATATAAAAAATTATTGGGATTATTATGATTATTATAATGATATATTGAGTAAATCAGATAAAGAGTTAACTTGGATTGAAAAAAGACATAAATATTATATTGAATTAATAATAAGAGCATCAAACCCAAATCAAATGTTTATATTTGCCCAGAATAAAAAATATATTCGTCATTAGTATATTTAATTTATTCCAAAATTGAAATTACTCGATCCGATGTCATTATCTTCTAAAATAGTATAGTCAAATTCTTGATTTTCTTTTAATTCTATTCCATACTTTTCCATAAAATATTTTACAGTATATTCATCGGGGATATAAAACAATTCACCAGAAGAACCAATGGATGAAATTATAACATGATCTTCCATTATGAGTTTTTCTAATTCATTTGAAAATAATATTATATTTAATATACTTTGAATTTCTCCCATATCTAATTTTTCGTCACCACTGCTATTAAATTTATAATTGCTATATGGCACTATTTCATTTAATAACATAGAAGCAGTAATATTATTATCAAATAAAAAATTGTGTAAAATATCAGATGATTTAATTTTATGTACTAATTGTTTAGCATACGTTATAGTGAGTAAATTAAATTCTTCACCATATTTATTAAAAAAATCTTCAATTTCTTTAGATAAAGACATTCAGTATTGGTTTTTCTAGTATATATTTTATTTAAATTTCATTTTGGATATATTTTCTAAAAAATTTGATCCAGGAAACATGGTATCTATGTCTAATAAATACTTATCCAATTCTTTATGATATTTATAATCTTGATATTTAATTTTATCAAAGTTGCAAAACAATTCAAGAACTTTATCATATTGAGGTTTTTTATCAAAATATAAAAAATCATTATCATTTAATTTGAAATCTTTAAATATTTGAGTGTTAAAATATTTTGAAATAGATATAAAACTAGCATAACTGAATAAACTCATGAATCCTTTTGAAAAATATTCATTTGAATCTAAATCTAGAAATTCAATTATATGTTCTAAATTGGTCGAAACCAAAAAGAGATTTTCACCAACAATATATTTTAAACCACTTGGATATAAATGTAATCCAAATTTATTAAACATAACATTCATTAATGTTGGTAATATGTCCCAACTATAATAGAAAAACGATGATAAAAATTCATTTTCTGGTGTTCTAATAAAAATGAATCGAAAATCTTTATAATTAAAATCTATAAATTGTCCTTTTAAATTAAATACTCCGTTATCTAATATCGTGACCAATGTTGATGCATCAGTCTCTTGTGGTATTAGAATTTTAATATGATCATAATTTATTTTATCTTTATATACAAACGGGATCTCATTTCGAATATTATTACTATCAAGTTTGTTAGATACTTCTTTTAATAATCTAATAAATTCCGGTTTTTCCAATATTCTTGACATTTTCCAATTTTTTTATTTTTTCAATTATTTCTTTACTTATTTGTTTTCCTAATTCATTTGATAACGAATCAAATATATTTTTAATATAATCATCATAAGTTTCATGGATTGTAGATGAGGGCGATATCGGAAAAGTTTTTGGTAATTGTATATCAACGTCGTAATAATCACCCAATTGTTTTAATTTTATCCAATCGTTTTCATGTATAGAATTTCTATAATATTTAACGTAAAAAACTGATAATGAATTCGTTATTAAACCGTTATTCAATAAATAATCGTGATTAGATGAACATTCTCCACAATCAGTTCCATGATCTCCTCTCCAACCATTTCCTTTTTTGAATTTTCCAACAACATCATTAATATCTGAATAATTGGCAGCCCCTTCCGTGGATTCTCTCATAGCCATTTCCATTAATTTAGTTAATTCGTCATTAATCGGAACTTTTAATTTTTCTTCTTTTTTTGGCTCAATATAAAGAAGAAATCTTGATTTATCGTTTCTATGCATATTATTTTTTATTTAATGTATCAAACAATTCTTTATCTATTATTATATTATTTCCACCGTCTTCTTCTGATAAATATTGACCTGCAATTTGATTAACAGCAACGTAATCTGTATCTATATCGGAATTATGTATATGATGAAATGCTTCCATCAATTCTTTTTTATCATCTTCTGTCGGTACAATTATTTTAAAATTAACCCATTCAACATTTTTTATTTCGTCATCAGTTAAAAATCTTTTTCTTTTATCTTTTTGATAATCTTTATATTTTCTCATATTTTTTAATTTATTTAATATCTGTAGCAGGCTTTGTTATCAAAACAGGCAATTTTACACCATCAAATTCTTTTTTATCTATTGATTTATAATATTTATTAAAATCAAAATATTTATGATAAATTTCCATTATTTTTTCATAAGTCACTTCATTAATTATATTTTCAACTGAAAATTTTTCTTGTTGAATATATTTATATCCGTTATTATGTAATAATATATTTTCCTTCTTGAATTTAATTTTATAATATTTTTTAATTATATTAAATCTTTTTCTAGTTAAATATTTATGCGGATTATCTAAAATCATTTTAAATAATTCTTGTACTTTTTCAACATTATTATTTGATGTGACTGTTTCGAAGAATACCAGTGATGAAATATTTGTCATTATTCTCTGATAACAATGTACATAATAAACTAATCCATTTTTTTCTCTTATTTCTTGATATAGAGGGGATTTTAATCCATTACCAAGCATTTTTGTTATAAAATCTATATACGGAAAATCATCTTTGATTATTTCAGATATATTTATTATTGATGTCTTATTCTTGTAGTTATTTCCTTTTTCGAATAAATAATTTCCGTCAAACAAAGTTAAAAATTGTTCATAAACTCTATCATCGTAAGAAATTCCTCTGAAGAAATCTTCTAATGATTTGTTATTACTTTTACATATATCAATAATCATTGTCGGTTTTCTATATTGAAATTCAAAAAAATCATAGCAATCATTTAAAGTTAAATTTTTTAAATCATCTAATAATCCAATAGCTTCATGATATCCATATAATTTTCTTAATAAATTTTGTCTGTGCCATTCTGATTGATCGTTAAATGAATCTTTATATTCTTCTATGACAACTTTTTTTTCATTTTCAAATTGTTCTTCGGTTATTTTAAAAGTTGTTAAACGTTCGTAGAATATTTTCTTCCATTTTTTAACGAATATATCTAATCCCGTCATATAAAAAACTATTTCCGAATCGTTAGTGAACGCGTTCCATGTGATTCCGTCAGATTCGAATTTTTCTATTAAATCGTCAAATCCTTTACATATCAAATGTTCTAATAAATGTGATATTCCGTATATTCCTTTATGTTCATTCATGACGCTTCCGTAATAAGCCACGTAGAATCCTGATAAATTTGTAGGACTTTTAATTTTATTATATTTTACCATGTATTTCTTTTATTTTTTCTATTATAAATTTTTTTATTTTTGCTTTATTTATTGATTGAATTGATGTATTTGGATATAATTTTTTAACTTCGTTTATATTGTCAAAATTACCCAAAAAATCTATCCACCACCAAGTGTTATAATTATCTTCATGTATGGGAATAAGTTTTCTTGTTATTCTATATCCATAATAACTATTATCTATATAAATTATTTTATCAAGTATTTTATCCATTTTATTTCTTGTTTTTATTCATCGCCATAATTATTTATTGTTTTTGTTGTCGCTTCTTCTATTCCGCAGTTTTTAGATGGTTTTTCAATATTGAACACCTTTCCATTTTGTTTTGATTTGTTTTTTGGTATTCATGTTTTGTTTTGATTTAACTCGGCATTCTTTGCACTAATATGAGTTTTATGTTTTAATATATACTATTATAAAATTAAAGTTTTAAAATGATAGAAGATTATTATGTTTATGTGTATTGTGATCCCAGAGTCCCATCTAATATTGTTGTAGATACTGTAAATTTTGAGTTTCAACCTATCTATATAGGTTATGGAAGAAAAAATAGAATAAATTTTCATTTAAAAATGAAGGATTCAAACTTTTTAAAAATAAATAAAATTAAATCAATTAAATCGGATGGATATTTACCTATTATATTTAAAATAAAAGAGAATATGAAGCAACATACAGCAGTCAATTTGGAAAAATGCCTTATAAGAGAAATAGGCACAATTTTAAATGTGTTGGGAGTTAAAAATGGACCTTTAACCAATCAAACTCCTGGTGGGGATGGCGGTCCAACTTTTTTTAAAAGAAAATTAACCGAAGAACATAAAGATAAAATTAGAAAAGCTAATACGGGTAAATCATTCACTTTACAAAGGAGGACAAATTTATCAATTGCTCAAAAAAGAAGAAACATTGTAATTGATCAAGATAAAAAAATTAAAATGTTAGAAGGTTTAAAAAACATGAGCGATGAATCCAGGGATAATATATCAAAGGCGACAAAAAACACAGTATGGATTTTTAATCCTATTTTGAATAAAAACAGAAGAATAAAAATTGAAAATATAGATAATTACCTAAAAGACGGATGGATTAAAGGATTTAAAGACTCAAGAAAATCTAATCATCGTTAACACCGCATTCCTTGCAACTATCCCACAATCGTCCACCAATAGGTAGTCCTAATTCTTTAGCTGTGAATTCCTCGCCTGTTTTTTCATCTATAAAGCAACTTTCTTTATTCAAACTATCATCACTTATATCTAAGTAATGACAATATCCGTCAGATTGGCTTCCGCCGTTTTCTACTTTATCGTAATATGGACAATTTTTTATATGATAAACACCTTTTTCATATTTTATACCTGTATAACAATATATTCCTTCTGGAATTATATTAGTGTCTTTATTTTTTCTTTTTAATGTTAGTTCTAATAATTCTTTATAACATTTTCTACATAAAGGCATATAACTTTCGTTGCCCCCAACTTGAACCTGTTCTCCTTCTACGATAATATCTTTAACCCATCCAAGCAACCCCTTTTTTGTAGAATATCTAATATTTAATATTGCTTTTTTTTCACAATTGTAACAAAGAGTTTTTAACTCTTCTATTTCGTCTGCTAATGTCAACATGTATATTGATCCTTCGAATGGAAAAGTTTTGAAATCACTCCTCAGCCCATAAGCGATAACTGGTATATTTAATATATCAACAACATCTGATAATTCATATATATGATGTTTTTTAAAAAATTGAACTTCGTCAACTAAAACACAATCTATTATTTTTTCATGATTTTTAACTATTTCAAATAAATTAGTTTCATCAGATACAGCAACCGCTGTTCTTTCAAGACCAGTTCTTGATTTTACTTTATTTTCACCATATCTATTATCTTTTATTGATGTAAATATAATTGGATATTTTCCTCTTTCTTCATAGTTATAATAGGTTTTTAAAAGATCAAGAGTTTTTCCTGCCCCCATTGAACTATATCTAAAAAACATTTTAGCCATTTAAAATCACTTAATTTTTACCCAAACTCTTTGGGTCTCATTAGCTTCTATTTTCATTTCAAAATTTGGAAGCGGACACCAATCTGGGGTTTCTGTAAATATTCTTTTGTCTGTAATCAAACAAACGTCTAATTTAATAGATTCTTTTGATCTATATGAATTTGGACAATCGGAACATTTTTCTATTTTTTTAAAAAATAATTTAGTCATAATTTTCAATTTCTTTTATCACTTTATCTATTTGTTTTCCTAAATCAATGGGAATCATAACTTCTTGTCTAATAATTTCCAATAATTGTTTCATACTCATAGAAACTTTGAGTAAAGCAGCTATGTCTTTTTCCATAGTAATATCAATTTTCTTATTTTTCTTGAATTGGTCTAATTCTAATTTCATTTTTTCATTTTCCAATTTTAAAAATTCGAGTTCATAATTTGGACTATCAGACCAAACTCTATCATTAAATGAACTTTTTCTTCTCATATAATGTTTTTGTTTTTTTATATTAAAAAAAACATTGATAGTTTAACAAAAAAAAACTAAAATCTAATATTAATATATAAAAATAAATCAAGATTAATATGAAAATAAAAAAGTATTCAGAATTTTTAAATGAAAATAAAACGCCTGAAAATTTTATTCCTGATTTTTTATATCATTCAATTGAACCTGAGAATTACGATAGTATTATGAGATACGGACTTAGAGGTGATATTTATTTAACCTTTACTCCGAAAGAAGCCGAAAAGCATCATCCAATAATTTTAAAAATTGATGTTAGAAATCGTCAATTAATTAATAGTAATGAAGGTTGGATTGTAAAAGATGTTCCAATTGATAATATCGAATTATATAATAAATGAAAGAATACAAAATAATAAATATTTAGATATGAACAAGAGAGAAGAGGAATTGATTACCACATTATATAATTATTATGTTGATGGTACAGTAACAGAACTTAAAGTTGGTGATTATGTTAAGTATACAAGAACTGTTTCTAAACATTCTGGTAAAATAGGCACATTTGAAGGAACTAACAATGAAGGTAAGTATAAAATTAGATTCGATGATATTAAAATATTGTTAATCTGTAATCCACAACACGTGGAATCGATTAAAAAAGATGAAAAAAGTATTGATCGTTTAATAAAAATATTAAAACAAATGGTTCTTGATGGGGATTTAAGTCAAGTTGCAATAAATGAATTTTTAAATGGATTAAACAGAGAAAAGAAATTGAAAGAAATAGATCCATACGATGAAGAAAATTGGGAAGAAGAAGAAAAAGGAATGTTCCTACCCAAAAGAATATCCAAAACAAAAAGTAGAAGAACCATAGACCCTTTTGATCGTAGTGGAGGTTTTCACAGAGGATGTTAAATGATATTATTTAATAAAAAAATAGAATTAAAAACTCATTATTGTCGATATTTCGACGATGAATTAGAGGAAGTTGATGAACCATATGTTAATGTTCAAATAAAAATAAATGGATGTAATGCTAATTGTTCATTTTGTAATAGTAAAAATGGACCATCTTTAGATGAAGATAAATATTATTCAAAATTAGAAAAAATATCAGAAAAAGTAAGAATTAGAAAATTAAATTTAAGTGGTGGCGAACCAACTCTTGATTTTGAAAAGTTAAAAAGAATATTATTAAAAACAAGAGAAATTCTTCCTAACGTTTATATGGCAATTAATACAAATGGATATAATTTTGAAAAATTATTCGAGAACGATTTATATAAAATAGTTGATAATATACAATTAAGCAGACATCATTACGTTGACGAAATCAACAACGAAATATTGGGTTTTAATTCAATATCAAAAGATATAATTCATAATATAAGCAAAGAATTAAGTAATAAAAGATTTTTAAATTTGTCTTGCAATCTTATTAATGGATATATAGATGATGAAAAAGAAATTTTCAATTTTTTAGAAGAATCTAGTAAAATTGATATTAGATGGGTTGGTTTTGTTACTCTCATATCTTTAAATGAATATTGTGAAAATAATATAATTAAATTTAATGACATGAATTTATTAAATGATAGATTCGTTATCACCAATAGATTTACTTTCAAAAATTTATGTAAATGTTATGGATATGTATATATACCAACAGACGGTGGTGATCCAATAAGAGTATATAATAAACAAACTGAAAAATCTGATGACATTAAAAACATATTGGTTTTCGATGGAGAAAATTTCAATATTGGATTTACAAATAATGTTTTAATTTAATCTATTGGTCTAGTAAAAATTTCTAACATGTTAGACGGTGATGGATCATAATTATATGGTTTCTTTATAATTGTTTTACACCATATAAATCATTCCAAATATCTTTATTCCCTTCTTTCAGATAATATCTATATCTATAATCTTTCCACGTTACGATTTTTTTCACATCATTTTATATTGTTTTCATATTTTAATTTTAAAATTAGATAATCCGTGACTATATCAAAAATTTTTAAATTATCTATATCGCCAAAACTAACTTTAACGACTCTATTTTCTTCTGTCACTTTAATGCTAGTTTGTTTATAATCATTATAATTTATTGTTAATAGACATATATGGTATTGCCCAACGTTATTAACGTCTTTAAATAAAACTTTATCGACTTCTATAGGAAATAATTGATTTAATACTACACCGGTTTTTTCATATAGAATGCGTCTAACATTTTGTGTTTCTGTTTGATCGTCGTTAAATGAATCTTTTATGCTTGTAAGATAATAATCTATTGTATTATATTCAGATTTATCCTTATATTTAAATTTAAATGCTGGACATTTTTCATGTTTTAGAAGTATGTATCCTTCATCTTTAAAATATGGTAATATGACTACTTCAGCGTCACTAATAACAACGTCTTTATCATCGAATTTAATAATTGATAATTCGTCATTTTTAAATATTTCTTCATTATCTTCGCGTTTTGGTTCATTTTTCTTTATTTTTGTAAATTTTTCCATAATTTATATTTATTTTTAATCATCGTCCCAATTTTCTTCTCCGTATGGATCAATATCTTTCATCTTATCTCTAATTTCTAAATTTCTTAAAGGTTTCTATCTTAGATAATCCTTCGTATGGATCTATTTTCTTTTTTCTAAATATATTAAATTCTTCGAATAATTTAATCATATTAATTTTTTTTAATTATATATAAAAAAACATTTTTCAATTTTAATATATAATTTTGTAAATTAAAAAAAATTATTTAACTTCGTAAAAAATAAATATAAATATTATGAAATTTAAGGATTGGTTCAAAAAGAATGTGGAAGAAAAACAATTACCCAAGATTGAAACTTTAAAAAATAAAAAAATTAACGAATCATTCGTCGAGTGTGGTACTTGTGAAGGTTCTGGCATAGATCCAAATAATGAAGACAGAAATTGTCCTGATTGTAATGGGGATGGTGGATATGATGACGGAAACGAAGGATGGTATAATAATGATGATGAACAATATCAACGTCAACAAAGAAAAGAAAAGAAACCAAAGGTTGGAAAAAATTTTAAAGTTGGAGATGTTCTAGTTTTAACGGATGATAAGAAATCATCTAAGATGCCACAAGATGCCTATGATTTCTTAATGACTTATAAAACATTCACTGTTAAATCAATAAACGATAAAGGTAAAATAAATATTGGATGTAGAATATCTAAAAACGAAAACGGTATAGGAGTTGAGAAAATCTATATGTTTTCAACAGATAGATTTGATTTATTGAACCCGGCAACATTATTGGAAGAAAAATAATCCATAAAAATAATGTATGTTACAATATTTATTTTATTTATCATCATTTTAATAATGTCTCTTCGTGAAGGAGTGGTATTGAAATGGACTCTCAATGGACATCCAGCTAAATTATCTAGCATATGGCATTCTTTAGGAATGACATTAAGAGCTTTAATTGTTCTTTTTGCTATTTATCAATTGTTTCCAAATTGGCAAGACATGATCCTAGCCGGACTTCTTGGGTTGAATTGGACTTGGACTATATATGATTTGTGTATTAACTGGATCAACGGATGGAAACTATGGTACACCGGTAAAACATCAGATATTGAAGTGAAATTAAAATCTAAGATTATTTGGATATTGAAAGCTATTTTGTTCGTTATTACTATTATCTATATAATAATATATTATACTATATTTTAATTAAAAACAATTTTATTAGATTTTTTCAATTTATTTATTGTTTTTTCATCCAAATATTTTTCTACTGTTTCTAATTCATTATCTATAAAATAATTCAATTTTATTTTTTTATTTAAAAAATCATTTATATTGATTTTATGGATATTGTATTCTCTTTCACATAAATTTATATCCATATAAATATCATCATTGATATACATATTAACGATTGTTTGTTCGTGTTCATTGAACAAAAAAATATAAAAATTATTTCCATCATAAAAAAAAATATTATTCATTCCATATTCTCTTTCAATTAAGTGATCGATCATGCTATCAATAGATTCACATGGTATAGATAATATTTTTTCTTTTATGTTTTTTAATTCTTTATTAATTATAATTTCTAATCCATTTTGATAATAAGTAGAATTACTAATCCATCCATCCACACTTATAGGTATATTTTTTAAATTTTCAACAAAAAAATTCGGAATGCCTCCAAATAATAATGTACTATAAGAATTATAATCTCCTCCGCCATCATTCATACAATATTCATAAAACCATAGATTATAATTATTTGAAAACATATTATTTTGGATGTTTAATAGTTCTTTTTTATCATTTATGATACAATCACCTTCTAAATAATTAAAATATTCATACCCCAATTTATCAGCCAGTGAAACCCCATTATAAATGGATCTGAAAATATTAAGATGTATAGAATTATCATATAAAACTCTACATGAAAAATTCTGAAGTGTTGCCCACCATCCATTATAATCGACGTTAATAGAATAGTCTAGAAAATCTTTAACGTTGTATTTATCATATATAACGTAATCTACAATATCATAGATTTCTTTATCTAATATTGGTAAATGGGTTGTTAAAATAATATCAAAGTTTAATTCCTTGATATTATTTATGCATTTTTTAATATTTTAATTCTCCTTTCGTTGGATGGATAAGAACCAATTATAAAAACATTTTTCATATAATAATTTCAATTTAGAAAAATCTTTCTAAATTAATTATTATATATTCATTTAACTATAAACAGTTTTATAAAGTTTAATATAATTTATTAAAACTTTATGTTTTTCCCATTTTTTTACCTCTATTAGCAAACCACCATTGCTTATCATCTACGTTATAAACCGATCTTTTTTTCAATTTTTCGAATTTAGTTTTATCATTTGATAATATATTTGTTAAAGGTACATAGAAACAATGTTTAGCTTTACCAATATCATTATGTCCCGAATGTAATTGTTTGCTAAAAGAATCGTTAAATTCTATTAAAAGATTACCATATTCCTCTATTTTTAAAATTTTGCCAATTTGATTTTCTAAATCAACATTGTCGTATTCTCCTTTAGTCATAATATCATCACCGACTTTCAAATCGGCTCTTTTAATAGTTATCTTTAATGTTTCCATATCATTATTTTTTTTATTTTTAAATCATCAATTTGATGTTTTGTATCAAAACCATCATCTTCATCTTCATCGTTTTATTTTGATCATTTTCTACGTGATATGATGATAATCCAAATCCAACAAGTTCTTCTAATGTTTTTAATCTTTTCATCTGATTTTTCAATTATATCCTTTAATAGTTAAATTATAATCTATTTATCATTAAATCACTTAATTGTTTTTAATTTATTTAATCCCTGGTAAATATTCACAACTCTCGTTTGGATCGTCACGTAACTTGGTTGAACATTCCAAGACGCACTTTGAGGTCTTTGTGCTAAGGCAGTTAACCATATGATACTTCCAATTTTAATTTCACTTGGATTACTTGTCATATTAAATTGTGGTCCGATTATAGCTTCTTCTAATTTAGCAATTCTATCTTTATCGGTTATTATATCGGATACCTGAAGTATCTCAATCGGACCTTCGACTTTTTCTATATTCCCGTCTTCTAATTCCTTTAAAGCAATAATATCCGAAGATATCGGATCAAATCCTTTTTTAGGATTAAACTCTTTCACTTTCTTATTTTTATACTCTTCAAAATCTGTTGTTAAATTAGACATTTATACTTTTATTATTTTATATAATTATCTCTTTCATCGTCATACATATCCATTAATATTTCTATAACTTTATTTATATTATCGATAAAATCATTTTTTTCTACATTTTTTGGTATGTTTAATCTATATGGTTTCCATCTTCCTTTAAAGGCATATTCCTCAGGAGGATCTTCTAAAAACCCGAAATCAGATGGAGCGGACATCTTATAATATCTATGATCTTCTTCTGAAATCTTCCACCCCCTTTTTATTAATAATGATAATAAATTATCTAATATTTTTTTATTATCATCCTCCCATATTTCTTCGTCGTAGGGATCTACATCTTTAAAATTCTCGAACTTCTTTATCATTTATTTTTTCTTCGTTTTTATATTGTAGTTTGTCAATCTATCTATTGTTCCTTCTTTACCAATAATTTCCATTATATCAAATAAAGAAGGTCCAAATCCCATTCCAGTTAAAACGAGTCTCAAAGAAGGAGCAACTGCACCAAAATTTAAACCATTAGAGTTAACATAATCTTCAAAAGCCTTTTGAATGTTTTCTGATGTCCAATTGGACACTTTTATAACAGATTCTTTTATTCCCTCAATTATAGCAGGACTTTTATCTGTCCATTTCTTTTCGGCTACTTTTTTATCATAAGTTGTTGGTTTTTCAAATAAATATAAAGAAGCATCATAAATGTCTTTTATAAAATTAGCCTTGCCTTTATTCATTTCAACCATTTTCTTAATAGTTCTATCTGGGAGGTCTATACCTCTTTCTTTTAACATTGGTTTTAATTGAACAACAACTTCTTCATCTGGCATTTGTTTCAAATATTGACCGTTATACCATTTAGCTTTATCAATATTAAATTTAGCACCGGATTTACCACATCTTTCTAATGAAAAAGATTTGGCCAATTCATCCATTGACATAATTTCTTGTTCTGTTCCTGGATTCCAACCAAGAAAAGCTAAGAAATTTATAAAAGCTTCTGGTAAATATCCTGAATCTTTATATCCGCTTGAACTTTTAGAAGGATCTTTTGGATCTTGCCATTTTAGAGGAAATACTGGGAATCCCATTTCATCACCATTACGTTTTGATAATTTACCATTTCCACCAGGATTAAGTAAAAGAGCTAAATGCGCAAATTCAGGAGCTTTCCATCCAAATGAATCGTATAAAAATACGTGAAGTGGAGCACTCGGAAGCCATTCTTCACCTCTAATCACGTGACTTGTTTTCATTAAATGATCATCAACTATATTAGCCAAATGATAAGTTGGAAGACCATCCGACTTAAATAAAACTTTATCATCTAATGTATCCGTATTTACGTTTATAGTTCCTCTAATAATATCATTAACAACTATATTTTGATTTTCTGGAAATTTTACTCTAATTACATATGGTACATTTTTTGAAAGTAAGTCATCTACTTCTCTTGGCGATAATGAAAGTGAATTTTTCATTTCCATTCTAGTTTTATAATCGTATTGAGGTGACTGAATGCCTTTTTTGATCAATCTAGATTTCATTTCTTCAATATCATCCGGTGTATCGAAACAATAATAGGCTTTACCATCATTTACCAAATCCTTTGCGTATTTTGGATAGATATTATATCTTTCAGATTGACGATAAGGGCCGTATGGACCACCAATCCAAGGAGCTTCATCTGGAACTATTCCACACCATTCTAAAGATTTTCTTATGTATTCTTCGGCTCCAGGAACAAATCTATTTTGATCAGTGTCTTCAATTCTCAAGTAAAAAACCCCATTATATTTTTTAGCGAAAAGATAGTTATAGAGCGCTGTTCGCACCCCCCCCAGATGGAGCGGACCCGTTGGGCTTGGCGCGAAGCGAGTCCTCACCGTTCCTGCGTTTCCGATGTTTTCTTTCATCATATCGACGAATTTTTCAAATTCTGTTAAATTTATTAGATTCATGTTTTTCATATCTTATTATTTATTTTTATATTTTTTGTTATATTTACCAATAGTTTCTGGAGTATTAACAAATGGAAAATAATTATCTTTATATCTCCAATAATAACCACCTGCACTATTAAAACTTTTTGTTCCCTTACAACAACCTATGATGTGTCTTCTATTTATTCCTGTTTCTTTTTCGGATTGACGAACAGAGTCGTATTCTTTAACCAATTCATCTGTTTCTATTTGATATTGACACACAGATTTACGATTTGGATGATTCATTTTCATTTTCAATAATTCTTCTTTGGTGTGTTTAAGTTCTCTTTCAACATAAGGAAAATATTCATCTTTGTATCTCCAATAATGACCAAATTTACTAGGTGTAGATTTACCCTTACAACTATCTATAATAGTTGAAACTTTATGACCAGTTTTTCTACTAGCTTCTCGTGTTGATATATATTCGGCTAAGAGTTTATCTGTCCCAATTTCGTATTCACACACTTCTCTTCTCAATGGATTGTTCATTAAAGTTTTTAATTTACTTTCTTCTGGTATTTTTTTTCCAGTCCAATAATCAGCACCTTGTCCACCACTTGTATCATTTTTCAATTTAAACCCCCATTGTTTAAGTTGTCCTATCCAGTATATTTCTAAATTATCTATATTATCTGCGTCGCTTTCATCTAGTACATCGATCATAGGTTTCAATTCTTGGTTTTTTAACCATAACAACCATTTATTTTTTGAGGTCCAAGAATCTTTTAGAGAATATGGACTATTGTGCGCCCAAAATCTATTTTTAAGATTTTTAGTTTTCCCAACATATTTCACTTCACCGTCTATCGGGTCGCTCAAAGTATAGATATAATATTTTTGTTTCATTTCTACTTTTTCATTCAAAGAATCTTTAAAAATCGTTTTCATTATTCATATATGTTTTTATGTTCAGTAATCTATTTTCACTCTTCTTCGTCACAAGGATCAATATCTTTATGATTATTTTTTTCTTTTACAAATATAATAAAATTTTTTAAATTATCACTCATATTTCTATATATTAAATTAAAATTTAATTTTATTCCCATTCTTCTTCACCGTAAGGATCTATATCTTTATATTTTTCAGATTTAATCCTTTGGTTCTCTTGAAATTCTTCTTTAGTTTTAGATAGAGAAATTTCCCATATATAACTTAACTGAACTGTATTTTTATTCAATGATTCTAAATCATATTTCCACATATTTTGATCATTTGAACAATAATAATTTTTTATCACATAATAACCGTGTGCATTTCTATGCATACCATGATAATATACTACATCACCGATTTTATATTTTGATTTATTTTTATTAAATTGTACAAATGTTTTCATTTATCATACCTCCCAATTTTCTTCACCGTAAGGGTCTACATCAGCGTGTGCTGCTAATTGTTGATCTCTTAATAATTTTTTATTCGAATCAGTGATTAAATAAGTATAACCTTTTTTTGTGTGTGTTTGATAAGAATTTATTTTTCCATTTTCATCATATAAAGTGACACCTTCCATATCGAATTTTTTACCCAATAATCTTAAAATAGATAATGTTTGATTAATTCTAATTAATATATTATTTAATATTTTTTTTATATTAATGTAAAAAAAATCCGTAAATGGAATAACCTTAAAACATTTTTCAAACACATTCCATTTTTCTTTAATGATGTTAATTTGATCTTGTGTAAAATGAAATTTATATTTCATTAGAATTGAAACAAACAATTTACTTATTAAACTCAAATTGATGTAATATTTATTTACTACTTTTGTCAATTTTTCATTAGATATAATTTCAGCAAATATTTTTCTATTTTCAAAAAATAAAGCATTTAAATGATCAATTCTTTCTTCGAAAGTTTCATTGAAAATTGATTCATTTATGTATGTGTCAAAATTTTTCATGTTATTCATACCATTCTTCTTCACCATATGGATCATTTTCTGTAAATTTTCTAATAGGTTCTACTATTTCGTATTCTTGTATAACGTCAGATAATATATCTAAATATGTATCATCATCAACATCTCTAATAGTTAAATTGCTGGTAAATAATTTTTTGTAATTAACGTTAAGTCTTAGCTTTTTTGCATATTTACCTGTAGTGGATAAAGAATTAGGAACTAACATTATATTATAGAGTTTATTTTTACTGTATATGTCAATTAGCTTATTTTTATATTTTTCATTTAAATAATCACAAACTTTTTCGACATCTTGCAAATCATCGTATATTTTTTTAATGTCGATTTTATCACCAATTTTTTTTAAAATAAAACTACTATTGTTCTCTTTTATCATTTTTTTCTGAGTGTCCTTATCAACATCATCCAAATATTTAGTTTTATTTTTTCTTAATTTATCGATATATCTATTCTTTCTTATTTTTCTTTTTTTTAATTCTCTATCTTTTCCGAAATAAGGGTCCTGCATAGAAATATCTTGCATGGTTATAACATCAGGTCTTCTATAAGTAGCTGAATCTGGACCTTTATTAAAAGAAGGTCCTGTGTTTTGATCACCAGATATTCCCATACTTCCATAACCAGTCACATTTCTGTAATCAGTATATTCTTCGAATGTTTTTAAATTTTTCATCTGGTTTTTATTCATCACACCCAATTTTTATTTACAAAATTTTCTGTATAAATATTTTTATCGGCGTTATCAGCCAATAATAATTTTTCAGCATTATATATTATATTTTGATTTAGAATATTTGATATTTCTTCCGTTGGAATAACATCTGTCAATATTCTCAAATTAGTGTATTTTATATTAGATCCTTTAATAGTTAAATCCATTTCGTGATCAAAGGATTGAACGTATGTTGATTCGTATTTATTTTCTTTAATTATTTTAAATGTTGATATTGATGTATTTAGTTCAACATTATTAACTGGTTTATATCCAGAACTTATTAAATATGTATATCCTGTCGAATCTAACCAAGATATGGTTTGTAATTGATAAGTATTAGAATTAAAGAAAACTATATCGTAATTATTATCTCTTTGATACAATTTCAATTCTACTGTTTTTTGACGTTGATCTAGGTTTATAACGAGGCCGTACCAAATATTAGTTAATAAATTAACACCGATTCTAGATTTGTCTGTTGCACTTAAAAATCCACTTAATTTATAATATTGATCGTTTAATTGAAAATTAATATCGTTGTTATAAAACCAAGATCTGTATCCTTTATTAGTAACAGTATCAAAATTATCAAAGAACCAGAAATTTGTTTTTTTATCTATATCATAAGTTTTCCATGAGTTTATATTTGGTTTATCGGGGTTCCACGAATTATTAAAATTAAACCAACATATGAAAGATCTGTTTGTTGATTCGGTGAAAACATTATCTGTTTTTTTATAAACAACTGCGGTTTTTCCAATAACATCTTTGAAATCGTAATGTGATTTTGAAAAGTCGAAATTATCATTAGATATATTTTCTTGAACTCTAATTACTTTATTATTAACAACATATCTCATCGGATCAAAAGTGAAAGGTTTGAATTGTTCAATATTAGCAATTTTTTCTTCTTCCTGTGTGGTTTCAATCCCCATAAGTTCTTGCATTGTAGTGTTTTTAGTAAGTGTATCTAATAAGGCTTTTGATTCTTCGTGAAGATTTCTGATATTCGCTTTTTGTTCGTATTTCTCAAGTATTACTTTATAATAATAACCAGCGTTCATAACTTCCCTATAAACTTGAGAATGTTTAACATAAAATAGTCTGTTTATAGGACATATGTATAATATATCGTTTTCACTAGGTCTTTTATCGATTCCAAATTTTCTTTTAAATTCGTCTTTGAGTATATGAATTTCAAACGTATCAAATAAATCCAAATTGAATTGATTGAATTTTACTGTATTATCTGGAAATTTATTATCAGGTACTAAAATTTTAACTTTTTTCATATCAATTATATTATATAATTGATATTCGTGCAATATGAAGTCTATTCCGTTTGAATCCGGATCAGTTAAATGATAATCTACTTCCCAACCAAAAACATCATTCACTTGATTGGCTAACATATTAGCAAAACTAACTATTTGTGTCATATCATAAGGTTTCCAGTATGTTGAACCGCCTATTTGAGCATTTTGATTTTGAGCAGTTATTGATGCGGTAGTTCCCCCAGCTGGAATTGTTCCATTAGAATTGTTTGGATTAGATGAATAACAACTTAGCCCCTGTGTCCAAAAATTCATATTTAAATCATAAGGAGTCATAACATTCGTTATTTGTCCGTTGCCTGGTGACATACTATAAGTCGAACCTGATTGCGTGCTTATATTCCAACCACATGTATCTGTTGATCCAGTGAAATGATTTATATACGGAACAATACAGTCTTGTCTTATTCCGTATCTGTTTGTTTTTAAAGAATTTGCAGAAACATTTTGAAAATCTCCAATTAAAATGACATCATATACGTTTGTCGGCTGGTTTGGTGGATATATTGTTTTTATTTTATATTCCACTCTAGCGAATCTAAGATTATTGAATCTAAACGTTGATATATTTGCTTTATTGAGAGGTTCCCATTTAGAATAAGTTCTACCGTTATCTTGAGTAACTCTATAATATATTTCTAAATTATCAATATCATCTGTTATAACTTGAAAATCAGAAATAGAAAATATTTTATATATGTCTTTTGGAATGAGAACTACTTCATTAATAGTTTCAGTTAAAGTGAATGGTCCGTCCGTCCAATTGAATTCATAATCACCTGATATTATTATGGCTGGTGTATAATCATCATCACCTATAATTATATTTGTTGGTGGAAGATCATCTATTTTATCATCAATTCTATAATAATATAATTCTAAATCGAAGGGTCTATTTGGTATACATGTAATTCCAGTTATTGCTGAAATAGGCATCAATTCACTCCAACAATCTTGACATTCAGATTGTTGATTGTCATATTTATTTTGATATTTGAAGAATACTGACAAATATTGTGATGAATCTATTGTTCCTCTAACAATTTGAGAATAAGAAGTGATTTTTTTTATCCCAGTTATTACTGCTGTTGGTTTAAGATACATAGTATTATTCGTTGGAGTGAGTGTTTGAGTGCCAATAAAATTCATTGTAAAGGTGCCGTCGAATTTTTTACTTAATAGATAATTCATATATAAAAAAAGAATTTTTTTATTTTAATATATATATTAAAGTTAGAATTCCAAAAAAAATAATCAAAATGTATATGAATAATCTAATGAATTTTGATGATTTTACTTTAAATGAAAAGAATAAACCATCTGAAGGATTAACAAAAGAAAAAAAATCCGATATAGTTAAAAGAGCTAGGAGAGGCGAAGATATTGGTAAGAAAGGAAAAAACTTTGAACAATTAAATAGATCGGATATTGATCCATACGGCGAGGAAGATTGGAACGATGATAATGATACACCGATAATACAGTTAGCTAAAGAACAAAATAAACCATTAGATCAAATAATGTCTTTATATTGTTATTATAATTCATTAACTAGTTTAGAAGGCATTGAACATTTAACTAATTTAGAAACATTAAATTGTTCTTATAATTCATTAACTAATTTAGAAGGCATTGAACATTTAACTAATTTAGAATTATTAGATTGTTCACGTAATCAATTAACTAATTTAGAAGGAATTGAACATTTAACGAATTTAAGAGAATTATATTGTCATTCTAATCAATTAACTAATTTAGAAGGAATTGAACATTTAACGAATTTAGAGATATTATATTGTCATTCTAATCAATTAACTAGTTTGGAAGGAATTGAACATTTAACTAATTTAAGAGAATTATATTGTCATAATAATCAATTAACTAATTTAGATGGAATTGAACATTTAACTAATTTAAGATATTTACATTGTTCGAATAATTCATTAACTAGTTTAGAAGGCATTGAACATTTAACGAATTTAGAATTATTAGATTGTTCACGTAATCAATTAACTAATTTAGATGGAATTGAACATTTAAAGAATTTACAATATTTATATTGTAATAATAATAGATTTACTGATGAATATAAAAATTATTTAAAATTAAAAACAAAAATAAAAAATATAATAATATGAAAAATTTAAAAAGTAGAAAAATTTATTTCAAAGAAGCGGTCGATGATAGTGATCTTATACCGATTAAAGGGGAATGGGAACCTTTAAAAAAAGAAAATAGATTTCTTTTATCAGAAGTAAAAGAATTATGCAAATTGGCGTTTGAAGCTGGTGAAAAGGGATTTTTAATTTTTGAACAATGGTGGAATGATCAACATATCAATGAAAACATTCTTCCACGCCCTTTTAAAAAAGTTAAATGTCTTGAATGTGGCGAAGAAGTATGTGATAATATGAATTATAAGATAGGACATCTATATAATAAACACAATTGTAAACCAAGTTTGAATGACTATAAAGCTATTGACATGATGAAAAAATATTTTCCATCTTCTTAGGTTATCTAAAATATGGAGAATGATACAGGATTAGAATCTTGGATTGTTCGTTAAAAATATACAGTTTAGGACTGTTATAGCTTCGGCTATCTAAACTCGGAAAAATCGCTACTTTCCGAGTTTTTTTATAATCTAATTTCAAATATTTTTGTTTTTTAATAACATGACTAGGTGGTAATTGCTCAAATATTCCATGCTCAGGACAAATTATTTTTATTTTTTTTTTTGGAGATTTCATAATTAACTAAACTATAATCATAAATATAATTGTGCACAATATTAGCTTTTTTTTATAAAATCTTCTGTTTTTTTGTTCATAAACTTTTATTTTTTATTCGTATATATTAAATAAATAAAAACAAATGATATTCGACTATGATAGTTGATTACGAATATTCTCAGCAAATTTTAAAAGTATCCTATATTGGTGATAATGGTCAAATTAAAATGAAACATTATAGATGGCCAAATCCACAAAAATATGTAGTTTGCTCGGATGATGATAGAGATAAAAGTGGTAAATATACAACTTGGGATGGTATGGCTTGCAAGTTAACATATACTCGAATGCCAGATCGATATTCAGTTTATGATTATATTGATAATTTACCACAAGAAGAACAAGATGTTCTTTTTAAATACGTAGAGCCCGAGATTTTTTTTGTTGATATTGAAAATGAAATTTTAGATAAAAGACCTCAACCAGAACTAGCAGAAAGTGCTATACAATCTATATCTATTGTGGTTAGAAATAAAGCTCTTGTTATGGGATTAAATGATTTATCAAAGGAACAAGAAGCATCTATTAGAGAAGATATAAATAATTATTTCGTAAAATTTAATGCGAATTATGATTTTAAATTCATTAAATATCGAAATGAATACGAGATGCTATTGAACTTTTTTGAAAAGTATGTTCCAAAAATGCCAGTTATAACTGGTTGGAATTTTACTGAATATGATTGGGTATTTCTCGTTAATAGAGCTAGAAAAATCGGAGTAGATCCAACATCAGCGTCATATACTAAAATATTAAGACAACCATTTAAAAGAGATAATAAAAATGGTAGACAAAAACAATCATATTGTGAACAACCAGCTCATAGATTAATTATTGATTATATGGAGCTCTATGAAAAATGGAACTCTACAATTAAAGTTAAAGAATCAAATTCACTAGACTTCGTTTCCGATGGAATTCTTGGTATTAAAAAAGTCAATTATGAAGGATCTCTTAAAACACTAGTCGTAAACGATTACAAAAAGTTTATATTTTATAATGCAGTAGATTCAATTCTAGTTCAGAAAATACACGAAAAAACAAAATGGATTGATATTCTTTATGGAATTGCCACCTTATCTCGAATTAAAATCCTAGACGCTTATTCAACTCTTCCAGTTACAGAAGGCATATTGAGAAGAAAATTAAAAAAAGAAAGAAATGTTATTCTATGTAAATTGGATAGAGATTTCTCAGATAATAATACAATAATGGAATCAGAGAAAACCGTTAAAGGAGGATGGGTCAAAGAACCTATAAAAGGAATGGCATTATGGACTGCTTGCTATGATTTCTCGTCCCTTTATCCAACGTGTATGAGGATGTTTAATATTTCGGCAGATTCTTATAAAGGTATTTTGTCTCCGGGTAAAGATTTTGCAATCTTTAATGGACATAGGGTTGATTTAGATTCTAATGATATTAAATTATTAAATGGTTCTGTTTTTAAAAATGAGGTCGGTGTAGTTAATCAAGTGATGACAGATATTTTTGCTGACAGAAAGAAATATAAGGGATTTATGATGAAAGAACACGATGAATTAGAGTCATATAAAAGAGAGCTTAGAAGTGCTGAAGATGAGCTTTTGTTGGAATTAGAACATATTGATTAAAAATATTCTTTTAAATGATATTAACTAAAAATTCAAATGTTACTATAACTTCGAGAAATATGGGTTATTATATTAATTACTTTAATGATATTAAAATAAATGATGTAATAAACGTTGATATAAATATTTTACATAAAGGAAGTAATTTAAAGATTAATGTATGTTGTGATAATTGTGGACAAGAAAAGGAAGTGTCTTATGTCAAGTATAATAATTATATAAAGGATGATGGTAAATATTACTGTAAAGATTGTAAATGGATAAAATATAAAGAAACAAATATAAAAAGATACGGAGTAACAAATCCATTAAAAAAAATGGAACTAAAAGAAAAAATAAAAAAATCTCTTATAGATAAATATGGTGTTGATAATCCAATGAAAGATAAAAATATAAAAGAAAAAGTAAAAAATACAATAAATGAAAAATATGGAGTTGACAACGTTTTTCAAAATGATGAAATAAAAGAAAAAATAAAAAATACGAATTTATTAAAATATGGGATTGAAAGTCATAATAAAAATGAAAAAATTAAAGAACATAAAAAAAATACATATTTAAAAAATTTTGGATATGAAAATGTTTTTTCATCTCCTGAAATAATAGATAAAATTAAAGAAATATTAATAGATAAATATGGTGTTGATAATATTTTTAAAAATGGTATAATTAGAGATAAATTTATAAATGAAAACAAAATAAAATGGTTTAATGAAATTAAAAATAAATATAAAAATTTAAATTTTATTAATGCAGATTTTGTTAAAAAAGAATTTCAAATTAATTGTGATAAAGGGCATACTTTCAATATAACTTTTAATTTATTTTATAACAGAAATAGAGAAAATTGCAAAACTGAAATTTGTACTATTTGCAATCCAATAGATAAACAAGAGTCCGGTTTGGAAATTCAAATTAGAGATTTTATAAAAGAAAATTATGATGGTATAATAGAATTAAACAATAATATTATTATAAATCCATATGAGATAGATATTTATTTACCAGAATTAAAAATTGGATTTGAATTCAATGGTCTTTATTGGCATTCGGAGATTTATAAAGACAAAAATTATCATATAAATAAAACAAATATATCGGAATCAAAAGAAATAAAATTAATTCAAATATATGAAGATGATTGGTTATATAAACAAGATATAGTTAAATCCAGAATACTAAATTTGCTAGGCAAATCTAATAAGATAATGGCTAGAAAAACTGAAATTAAAGAATTTAATGACACTAAAATGATAAAAGATTTCTTGGATAAAAATCATATTCAAGGACACGTTGGATCAAAAATTAAAATAGGACTTTTTTATGAAAATAAATTGGTTTCTTTAATGACATTTGGTGATAAAAGAAAATTAATGGGTCAGAAATCAGTAGTCGGAACTTATGAAATGTTAAGATTTTGCAATATATTAAATACTAATGTTATCGGCGGAGCTAGTCGATTATTTAAATATTTCGTCGATAAATATAATCCCAATGTTGTTATAAGTTACGCTGATCGCAGTTGGTCTAATGGCAATCTTTATAAAAAAATAGGATTTGATTTTATAAGAAAAACAGAACCTAATTATTATTATATAATAAACGGAAAAAGAAAACATAGATTTGTATTCAGAAAAGATAAATTAATTAAAGATGGTGCCGACCCATCAAAAACAGAACATGAAATAATGTTAGAAAAAAATATTTATAGAATATATGATTCTGGTCATTTAAAATTTATTTGGAAAAATAATAAAAAAACAAACCTCACAGAAAAAAATTGACATTTTAAAATTAATATATATGTAAGATGTTTTTTTGGTGGATTTTTCCGCCCAAAAAAAAAATGCTTATGAAGAAACAAATTTTTAACCAAGATGTTATTGGTCCTCAAGACTTTGATGAATTAGTCAATAAAATGAGGACTTTTTTTATGCAAAAAAATTATAAAGAAGTTTATCCTCAACCAATAAGATCTATTATGGCTGCCTGTGAGGATCCGAGAACTTTAAGATCTTTTACTTTCGATGGAAATACATGGCCTTTGAGTCAAACTAATCAAATGAATTTGGAAATGATATTACTAACTATGCCAGAGGAAGCAGATGGTATATATTGTATGACAACATCTTATAGAGATGAACCTAATCCTATACCTGGTAGACATGATAAAATATTTCCAATGTGGGAGTTTGAACATAAAGGAAACTTTCAAGATCTTATAAAAACATTAAGTGAATTGAGTGTTCATCTTGGTTTTGTGAAAAAAACTGAAGATATTCCAATATTCACATATGATGAATTGTGTGAACATTATGGTGTTGATAATTTAGAATCCGATCACGAAATATTAATATGGAAAGAATATGGTGACGTTGTTGGAATAACGTATTTTCCAGAAAGGACTCATCCATTTTGGAATATGAAACAAGATGGATTAAATAAAAAAGGTGAAAGATTATTTAATAAAACAGATTTTATTATTTGTGGTCAAGAAACATTTGGATCGGCTGAAAGATCTGTTGATGTAGAACAAATGAGAAATAGTTTCCATAGTATATCAGATGGAATGTATGCCAAGTTATTATATAACGAATTTGGTAAAGAAAGAGTTATCAATGAATTAGAATCTTATTTATCATTACCAATGATAAATAGATATGGTGCTGGTATTGGTTTTACAAGATTATATAGAAATATGAAATTAAAAGGACTAATTTAATTAGTCCTTTTAATCCTTATCTTGAATACATTTTTTTTTGAATACTTGTATATTTTGATTTAATTGTTTTTTATTTAAAATTTTTTTATGTATCTTTGTATAAATGAATAAAGAATTCCATAATAATCAACAAGTCTATATTTTTTTAGATCTAGACGGTGTTTTAGTGACCACCAATCAGTATTATACTAATAGGAAAAAATGGCATCCCATGTATGATTGCTACAGGTTTGATGAAAAATGTGTAAAGGTTTTTAATCAAATTCTTGATGAAGCAATGCTATCAAAAAAACCAATCGTTGTATTATCAAGTGATTGGGGTAAGAAATATTCATTGGAAGTAATGAATAGAATATTTGAGTGGAATAATGTTAAATGCACTATAACAGATATAACTCCGAATCTTTGGGGAATTGAATTTATGAAAGTTCAAGAACTGGAAGCTTGTCGTGCGTCTGAAATCATAAAATATGTGTGTGATAACAATGTACAGAAATTCATAGTCATTGATGATTACGATTTGAATCCTTGGTTTGAAGCGAATTTTATTCACATAAAACGCGCTAATGAGGGAATTAAACAATTGGGCATAAAAGAAAAAATCATTAAATTTTTAAAAGAACACTGTTAAAAATAAATTTTCATTGGATTATTTTAATATATAATGAAAATTAAAAATTAAAAAGATTTATTTTTTTTTTTAATTTTTAATAATAATTTTTTATATATAATAATATGAAAATATTAAGATATAATAATTTTTTTAAGGAAAATGTACAACCTTTTACTGGTGATGAAGAAGTTCAACTACAACCAGAAGAAGATAAATTGAACATTGATCAATATAACCAATTGAGATTATGGGATATTGATGATGATAGCTTTAAGACAGAAGATGAAAAGAAAAGGGATTTGAAAGTAAAAAAAATTCATGATGATTTAATTAAAAAAATAAAAAAAGAACCAAAGGTTGAAGAAGTAAGACAGCCAACACCTATAGAAATTGGTGATTGGGTAGAAATTTTTGATTTTAACGATTTGAATAAAAATCAAAAAAAGTTTTTAAAATCCAAACCCTATCATTACGTCAAAGCAGTCACTAATAGTAAAGGCAATATATATGAAGTCGGTGATCCACATATTGATATTGGATATAAAATTCCATTTAAAATGTGTAGATTTAAAAAAACAGAAAAACCGGATAGTAAATATAAAGTACTTTTTATTCAATTCGATTTGGCTATAGATACACATGGTGAAAAAGATGTCTATAATTTTTTTAGAGGATTTGAAAATATGTCCGGATTATTTCCAGTTTTATTTTATGAAAAAATGAAAGATGATGTTTTTGTTAATTTTGTTAATTATGATGATATTTATAAAATAAAAAAAGATTATTATGCACATGGTATTTGTTTGAAAGATTACAATTTTGTATTTTTTGGACACGTATCAAATTTCACATCTTTGTGTAAAATGATTGTTAATTATCTAAATAGAAATGATATTCCTTATTTAAAATATGGTACTTATAGTGAATATGATAATAAGGCTTATGAATTTGATCTTTTAGAAAATTTAGGATATCCATATATACCATCAATAATGACTACTAAATTAACAAATAAAATAATCAGTATAGTTGAAAATGACTTTGGATTCCCAGTTATTGTCAAAGATGTTAAAGCAAATAGAGGTACTGGCGTTTTCTTGATCAAAGATTTGAAAAACTTAATCAAAACTTTTTCACATAGATATTCTTCCAATTTGATGTTGATACAAAAATTCATACCAAACGATGGGGATTATAGGGTTATAACAATAAAAAATAAAGTTGAATTGATAATAAAGAAAAAAAGAATAGACGAAAAAGAATTTAGATCTAATGTGGCTAGAGGGGCAAAGGCTATAAAAGGAAAATTACCATCTAATATCATTAAAATGTGTGAAGATGTATCTAAACATTTAGACAGTGATATTTTAGGATTTGACATAATACAGAATAAAAATACAAAGGAATATTACATAATGGAGGTTAATTCGGCTTCACATTTCTCTACCTTTTCTGTTATATCGGGTGTCAATATTCCAGAAATAATAGTTAATTATATTATTAAAAAAATCAAAAATAATTAAAATGTATTCATTTAAAAAATATAAAAATTTTTTAAACGAAAATAATTATTTGACATTTGATGATCTCGTTTTTAAATATCATCCACAACTGAATACAGAATTTGATAAAATAAACTTCAATAACGGATATGTTCTATCGGTATTTAGACTCGATGATAAATATCTACCGGGAAGTGAATATAGTATGTTCTATTTTGATCATGAGAAAAGTAAATACATTCTACTATTTTCATCTAAAGAAGAAGTTAGTGAAAAAATGATTGAACTTCAAAAAAGAAAAGAAAAAAAGAGAATATTTACTACCGAAGATCCTTATGGCGAAGAAGATTGGAATAACGAAAATATAGTTCAGAAAAAAAAGATAAAATATAAAAATTTTTTAAACGAAAATAATTATTTGACATTTGATGATCTCGTTTTTAAAGATCATCCATATGTAGACGATGTAAAAATTGCCAAAATGGATTTCGATAATGGTTATAGTGTATCTTTATTATTTGGTGAAAAAGTGTATTCAAACTCTAAAGACACATACGAAATGATGTGTTTTGATTACAGAGGAGAAAATATTTACGATGATGTGTTACCATATTTAACTAAAGATCAAGTTAGTGAAAAAATGATTGAACTTCAAAAAAGAAAAGAAAAAAAGAGAATATTTACTGCCGAAGATCCTTATGGCGAAGAAGATTGGAATGATGATGATAATATTTCAGAAAATTTAGATCAAAAAGAAAAAATCACCACGGTACAATTATGGAATGAATATTTACGCAAAGGCAGGAAATATGTGATGGATAAATTAAGATATAGAGATATTGAATTTGTAACAAAATCAAAAAAAGTTAAAAAATACAAAGGTAAAATATGTGGTTTTGTTCCTGCTTTTTTGTATTCAGATAAAGAAATAATAATTCTTTTCGATACCAAAGAATATGGAGTTTTAAAAGTTAATGATAAATATCCAATTATTCTAAATCCAAAAAGTGAATACGAGGACGAAGACGATGAATAAACTTAAAAGTTATATAAATGATCTTTTGAAAAATAAAGTTCAACTAGATAAAGATATCTATTCTGATAAAAATGAAACAATTGAAAAAAAAGAAAATCTTAAAATTTTTATTAATTTTGTGAATGAAATTTATAAAAATGAAAAAATATCTGTTTTCACTTTTCCCTTTCTTGAAAATATAGACGATTTTATTATAAAACCTGAAAATATTTATTTAATTAAACAGATGTTTAAAATAATTCAAAAACAGGCGTTTTATTTTGATATAATCACATCCGGCGATTTTGGAAAATGGATATATAAATTAATCGAAGATAAAGTTATAAAATTCAACAACAATTTGGTCGTGGTCAGTGGACAAATTAGAAAAGTTAAAGAAGATGAAAATAATAAAATTGAAATTCTGAAAAAAAGATTTAATGATATATCATATAAAGATTTTATATTTATAGACGATAGTTTTGTATCCGGCGGAACTAGAGATAAAATAGATGAATTTTTAAGAAAAAAATTTAATTCCAGAATAATAAAAACATTCGCTTTCTATACACACTATCACGAAGACGATGACGATGTTCATTCTGAATATTGCTACGCTGATGAAAATAAAGAAAAAATTATACCTATTCATAAGCACATGGATTTCATTAACAGTATAGATTTAAAATCATATGAAGATATAATATATTCTAATATTAAAAATGGACAAATATCAGAAATGAGAGATCTTTTTAGGATTATAAAAAGAATTAGTGAAGCAGAAAAAAAACATAATTTTTAATTTTAAATATTTTTTGAAAAATAAATTGTAACTTATTTGTAATATGTGTGTCTAATTTTAAAAATAAATTATATGAAGAAAACAATTATTACAATAAGTTTAATGTTTATTTTTAATATCACAATAGCCGACATTAAAGACTCTAAAATAGAAAATATTCATTTCCAAAAAAATGAAGTTAAAATTAAAGATATAATACCCATTACTCCTAATGAAGCAACTTTTGAAGATTTTTATGACACCATTAATATTGAAAATTTAAAGCCAATAACACCAAGAGAAGCTGATTTTAATGAATAAAATAGATTATATAGGGAAATTAATATTAAATTCAAATGAAGATCATTGCTCAAATGAATTTATCGATAATGTAATGTCATTATGTTATAAATACGAAAAGAAAAAGGCAAGAATTAGAAAATATAAGAAATATTCTTTATTTACTTTACCAATTTTATTAATAATATTATTTCTATTTATTCCATTTTTAAATGAATTTATATTAATGATATTGAATAGAATAACTTTAATGATAATTTTAAGATATTATGTATTAACAACAACTTCTATTATAATATCATTTTATATAATCATGATAGAAAGAATATTTAAATTCATTAAAATGAAAAGTATTAGCCAAAATATATGTCTCTGAAATATTCAAACGCCATTTTAAATAATTGAAGAGGAACATCGTGTTCTAGACCCGGAATGATAAGAATTTGTCCATTGAATTTTTTACTTTCTAAATAACTAATAACAAGATGCCCATCAACACCACCGTTGTATTTTCTATCTCTTTCACCAATTATCATCATTTGATCATTATTAACTTGAATATCTAAATAATCTTGTGGTAATCTTTGTAGAGTAGGTGCTTCACTGGTTGATGCAATGGCCGGATTAAAATGTAAACCTTTCAAATTATATTTATTACAGAGGTGGAAACCAAGATGACCACCTGCCGAATAACCAATTATCATATCTGGATGTTCTTTTTCAATTATTTTTTCTAAATGTGGAAAAAGAACATCTCCCTCATACCAATAAATTTCAGGATAAATTAATTTGTCACCGAACATAGTGAAAACATTTATAAAGTGTTGACTGCGAACAAATGGCATTAAATTGTTTTGTTCATCTCTCATTCTACAAGAACCCGTAATAAACATTAATTTCATGTTGTTATATATTATTTTTGCAAATATAAAAAAAATTATTAATTTTGTCAAAATTAAATTAAATGCAAACTTTTTTACCATATTCTGACTTCAAAAAAACCTCAGAAGTATTGGATTATAAAAGATTAGGAAAACAAAGAGTAGAAGCGTCCCAAATATTAGATATTTTAATGGGCACTAAGAATTCTTGGATAAATCATCCAGCTGTAAAAATGTGGCTCGGATACGATGAAATGTTGAAACTATATTTTAATAACATTGTAATTGAATGGGTGAAAAGAGGATATAAAAATAATTATAATTTATTTAAGATGGATGAAAATAAATTAATATCCCCGTGGTGGTTAGGTAATGAAAATTTCCACAGGGCAATGCGCAGCAGACTTATTGAAAAATATCCAGAATTTTATTTACCAAAATTTCCAGAAGATAATGGTTTTAATAATGGTAAATATTTATGGCCAGTAAATGAAACTAAAACTTTTAGAATGATTTAGATTTATTTCTTTTTGTATAATCTTTATCTGTTTTTTGGATATTCCAAATTTAACAGTTTAGAATTTCTTTTTTCGAATTCGTTAATCATTTTTTTTGTTTCTCTTTTACAATTGCCCAGTATGTAAACATATTTATGTTTTGGTGTGGCTATTCTATTTATACATGATTTTTCGTATTTTTCTATCTCCAAATTTAATAATTTTTTAGTATCTAACGGAATTTCACTGACTTTATTCCAAGTAATTTCAATATTCAATTTTTTAGCCATCTTCTTATACATACTCCTTCTATGAAAATATCTACTAGAAAACCAATCCAAATGAGGTTTATTTAAATCGAAATATATTTTATTACTTCCATACTTTTGTCCCAAATATATAAAATTACAGGCTTGATAAATAGTTCCAAGTTCTTTAGCATCTGGATCAGAATAAGCAGTAAAAATTCTAAATTGTGTATTCTTTACCATCCATTTTATAGACCACATTATTAAAGATGAAGCTAAGTTTTTAGGTGTCCATGACGCACATGCCCCCCTACTTATTAATTTTTCTAATTGACTTGTATTATCACCCAACAATTTAGAAAATTGATTGGGCGTGGCCATAATAACAACACCAGCTAATTTATTTTCATATTTGGCTATAAATCTGTGTGTTGGTCTATTTGGCATTTTTCCTAACCATTCATATTTTTCTATAAAAATTTTAACTTCATCGCATAATATTTTGTTATTATCAGGAACGTATTCAAATGTAAAATCAGAAACATTTAATTTTTTTTCTATTTTAAATTCATTTATTGTATTTAATCTAATGTCATATTGCCATGAATGTTTTTTATTATATATATGAAATTTAATTAATTTGTTAAATACTTCATAATTTTTATCGATTAAAAAAATAAAATTATAACCTTGTTCTTGACAAGATTTTTGTTTAGCTAAATTTTTTTCTAAATTTTCATCGTACCATTTTTTTGATTTGATTTCAATAATTAAATTTAATGGTTCAAAATAAAAGTCAGGAAAATATATATGCTCTTTATTATTATAAATATATTTAATACTATTATGTCTTTTAATTCCTATATGGTAATATTTTTCTAAAAAATCTAATTCATAGCTGCCTTGATAATATAAATCTTTATATTTATTTATTTTAAATCCATTTTTCAACATTTTTTTGAAGAAATATTCATGTTGTGACGGAAATTCAACATCGTATTTGTCTAACATTACTTTTTTTAATTTGTTCTGTACTTCAGGATTCATCATTGGATTTTCGAAACCAAAAATTTCTAAACAAGTATCTTTGTATTTTTTTCTATTATTGAAATTTTCATTTCCGTACTTATCTTTTTTTGTTTTTGATATTTTATCTTTAATTATTTCAGATTTTAAAGGTGTAATGAATCCATATTTTTCTAAATTGGTTTTTTTAAATTTGTTTAAAAATTCTTCTTTTTTTAAAGGACAATCTACCCCGTATTTTACTTTAAAAGAATTTTTAAATTGTTCAGTTTTCATATATGAAGTTTCACCATATTTATTTAAACATGTTTTCTTTATTTTTTCTTTTATTTCTTTTGATTGTGATGGAAATTCCACACCATATTTAATTTTATTCGAATTTTTAATTTTTTCAATTATATCTACTCTTTGTAATGGAGATTCAAATCCATATTTTTTTAAATTGGTATCTTTTGCTTTTATAAATGAACACTTATTACAATAATAATTTTTATTATCTTTCGTGTTTCTTAAATAAGAATAATATGAAATATTTAAATTTTTACCACAATTATCACATTTTACATCAATTTTTATTTTAGATGTTTCAGGTAATTGTTCTGGAATTATTTCAATAACATCTCCCGAATTAATATCAAATCCTATTTTTTTATAATAACCAATATTTTTATTCGTTGTTTTTATTTCTATTTTTTCTGTTAAAATCATTTCTTTAAAGTTCAAATTATTACATTTATATATCAATTTTCAAAGTTCAAATTATTATATTCATATGAATGAACAAAGTTTGAACAAAAAAAAATCCTAAGAATTAAATTTGAATTTTAAATGTCCCGAGTCATATATTCTATAGATTCTTCTTTCTAACATTATTTCGTGTTCTGTTTTATTTGAATCAAAACCTTCTTTTATTAATTTATCCTTTCTAAAATTAAAACGATGCATTCTAATTCCATCTATTACATAATAATAATTTGGTCTGGTTTTATGTTCTAGTTTAAAACCTAATATTTTGTATAAATGACCAGATGACCAAGATCTATCAGCATAACTAATTACTTCTATCGGATTATATTTTTCAATGAAATATTTAAAAAGTTTACTAGCTCCTCCCACAACATTAGTATTCAATTTATTACAAAATCTTAATAATTCGTATGAATTCGCTGTTGATTTTTGACCCATTGATTTTCTTAAAGATCCAAATGTCATGAGAGAAACAAGTTCATTTTCGTAAAAAAGTCCTATTTTAATTTTCGAACCTACGTGTCCTTGAATATGATTGACATCTAAAAATGTTTTAGATGATATTGTATTTATTTCTTTTATTTCACATTTTCTAGCATATATTTTATTTGATTCGCCTAAGATATTTAATATTCTAGATTTTACTATATCTTGTTTATAGATCCAATCGTCTTCGTAAATATGTATGAGTTTAATTCCATTTTTTTCGGATAGTTCTGTTTTTTCTAAATGATAATTATTTGATTTATATAATTCATTATGCCAATAAACACCATTAAATTCAAATCCTAATTTGAGTTCTGGAAGATATATATCTATCTCATAAGGCTTTATAATTTCTCTATTATTACTCAATATTTCACCACAATAATTTAATTTTATAAAATCAATAAAATCTATTTGAAAGCCTGAATTATTATAACTATTAATTGGATTGCACACAGTACATAATTTAGTTTTACATTTTAATCTATTATACAATAACATTGAAGATATTGTGAATTCATGTGATTCTCTACAATCGCATTTAAAAGTATAATTAGAAGAATCTATTTTAATAATATTAATATTTTCGAATTTTTTTAAAATATTCTCAATTTTGGTTTTCTTTGATTTTTCTTTGATTATATCGGATTTCATCGGATTATATACACCATAATTACTCATTAGTGTTTGTAAAGATTTTTTTCTTACTTCCATATTTTGCAAGGGTGAACGTTCTTTATATTTATCTATATTTGTTTCTATTAATTTGTTAACGATTTCTTTATTTTTCAAAGGAACATCGACCCCATATTTTTTTATATTAGTTTTTATTATTTTCAATCTAACTTCATCATTTTGTAACGTGCATTCTACTCCATATTTTTTCAAATTAGTATTTTTTAAATTTTGTAAAATTTCTCTATTTTTCAATGGATGATCTACACCATATTTTTTTAAACATTCATTTTTAGTTTTTTCTTTATATTCATTTGTCATTGAGTAATATTCAACACCATATTTTTCTATATTTGTTTTTTTTATTTTATTTTTTATATTTTCATCTTGAAAAACATTTTCTACTCCGTATTTTTGAATATTTGTCAACTTAGTTTTTTCCCATTTACATTCCGCACAATAATATTTATCAGATAAATCTTTAGTGATTTTTCTATAATCGAAATATCTTATCTTTTTTTCTTTTCCACACGAATCGCAAATAACATCTATTCTAACTTTAGAATATTTTGGTAAATTTTTTATATCAATATTAATAGTATCACCAGATTTGATACTATTATTATAATTTTTATAATAAGATAAATTTTTATTATGAACTTTAATATCAATATTGTGATTTTTTATCATTGGAAGTTATTGGTTTTTTTCTATTATATATATTAATTTTAAAGTTCAAATTATTATATTCATATGAATAAACAAAGTTTGAACAAAAAAAAAGATCCAGCACATTGCCGGATCTTTTTTATTTACTATAATAATATAATTATTGATAGTCTGATTAGATAAGAACACCTTCAGAATCAGTAACCTTAATAGCCATGAATTGTTTTTCTGGGAAGAATCCAATATCAGCAACAGCATATCTGCTTCTGATCAACATTCTTGGTGCCCACGTCGCTTCGGAAATCAAGGAAATTGATTGTGCCATTAAATAAGGGATAAAGAGAAGACCTGGTTGATCAACACTATTTTTTCTACCTAAATAGATATAGTTATCATCCCATCTCATGTATGGATCAACGTAGATTGCGATATTACCAACATTACCCATTGGATAAAGTTGACCGTTGGTATTTAATTTGCCAGCGTTAACTGGATTAATAGTATAACCAGCGATATCTTGAATAACGGAAGCTAAGTTACCGTTTGTTACTAAATATTGAGCTGGTCCAATTCTACCATCAGTAGCGATGAAGTTAGAAGCGTTATTGATTTTGGCAATAAGTTTTCTTTGGATTGAGTGAGTTGTTTCACCCATTCCAGTATTCAAAGCTGCTACGTATGTATCAACATTGAGGTCGAATTTTGATGTTACACCATCTGCCATTTTTGGAGCAGTATAAGATGTTCTATTCTTGAGAGCTAAGTTTCTAACTTTACCGACGATTTCTTTAGAAATAACTTGGGTAAGTTCGTTAATTAAAACTCCTTCGAGTTTTTGAACAATATCCATACCGGTTGCGGCTTTGATATCTTCAATTTGAGTTCTTTTCAATGTTGATGAAATTTCAACATCTCCTACTTGTACTGATTTTGTGAATACATCAGGACCAATAACACCAGGATAAGTTTTTTCATCTTGGAATCTTGACATAGGACCTTCCCAGCCATTTTCCATATTAGATGTCCAACCAGCTGAAAATCCAGGTAGGTGATCTTCCAATAGTGAAATCAATTCAATTGTCCATGTACCAGCTGTTAAACCTGTAGTAGTTGTACCGCTTATAGTACCAAAATCATTAGTTGATAAGTAGGTAGTAATAGCGCCAGTTTGTGGGAATGTATTCATTCCAGTTTGCCATGGGTAATTTGCAGCCCCTGTAGAATCTTGTGGTACCAAAGAACCAACTGAGAAACCAGCTTGTCTGTAGCATCTAAACATTGGATAACCATCAATTCTGGAAAATCCTAAAAATTCCAACCAATCGGTATAAGAACCAACTGCTGGTCCATTTGTCATTGTAGCTACTGCTCCACCAGCTCCAATATGAACCCAAGTTCTCTTGGATAATCCACCAACTCTTTCTTGAATACTCAATAAAGAAAGTTGTAATTGAAGAGCTTGTTTTAAAAGTAAATCTTCTGCTGTATCATTACCTTTAACTTTAAAAACCAAAGGTCTTTGATTAGCGTCAGCTGTTTCGCGAATACCGTCAGCATAAGCGTTATCATATTTGAAATCAACAAATAAGAGTTCGATTCTTGGAGAAGCTGTTGGTTTAACACCAACCAAATCCAAACCAATCGTTTGAGCTGCGATCTTCATTGCGACAGGGAGAAGATTTTGTGCAACGTCACCACTACCGATTACTCCATCACCTTGCCAAGTGGCACCAGGAACTGTAGAGATAACGGGAGCTAGAACTTTGCCCATACCATTTTGATTCAATGTTGCATAACCAACATTTTCATTCATTTGATGCATTTCTGCATATTCGGACATCCATGCTCTTTTATCATCATCAACAACTTTAAGAGCGTCTAAGATAGGAGCCCATTTTTTTTGTGCTTTCACACCGTCTACTATAAAATTCATTTTTTTAATTTTTTTTTTAGTTATATATTTGATTTAAAAAGTCATTTTTTTCTAAATCGACTATCAAACATATAAAATTTATCTTTGTAATCTTTTTAAATATGCTTCTAATTGATTTTCAGATAACTTTGTATTATCAAAACTATTATTTTTTTCTGTTAACAGTGTAACTTTACCTGAACTTTTTTTAGCATATTCGTGGAGGTTTCTACTATTCCAGAAACTTTCCATTTTATCCTCAGTAAGGTTTGTATAAAATTGTGCACTACTTATAATACTTCCTTGAACTTCTGGACGTAAACTTTCCCAAATTGGTCTAAGATCGTTTGGGATATTGTCGATCAATTTGTCATTAAAGCTTCTTACGGCTGAAGTTAGAGCTTTAGCCATTATTGTTAAAACTTCATTTTCTGTTGTATAACCATTACTTTCGTTCATTGCAACGATTACTTTTTCTTTATCTGATTGAGAAAGGTTATAGTATGCTGCCTTTTTCTTTTCAGTTAAGAAAAGTAAGAAATGAGGTTCTTTATCTTCTGAAGCCTTGCGTTTTTTGGATTCATTGATTTGCTTTAACACTAATTTCTTTAATGTATTTTCTGAATCATAAATTTTATCACCTATGATTGATAATCTATTTTCTTGAATTTCTTGAACTTCACCGGTATCTGATAATTTAACTACAGCAATTCCATTGTCAGCATTAATTGCTAAAATTTCACCCGTTTTATCATCGTCAATTTTAACAACTTGACCAGGTACTAGTTCTGTTTTATCTTCTTCATCTTGAATTTCTTCGGCATTTACTCCTTCAATATCAACATCTTCTTCCTCTTCATCTTGACCTTGCGTTTGAGCTTGACCTTGCGTTTGAACTTGAGCTTGACCTTGCGTTTGAGTCTGACCTTGATTTTGAACTCCAGTTTCATCGTCGTCATCGATTGGTTGAACGTTGTTCATATCTTCGTCATCATCGTAATACTTTGCGACAGAACCGGTTTTAAAATTACCCATTTTTTCTTCAGGAGTTTCAATAGATTCTCTTATCAAATTTCCTTTAGAATTTAATTTTTCAGCGATGTATTTATTATATTCTATATTTTTATCTAAAGATTCAGCGATGTAATTTTCATAAGCAATTGCATCCGTCAAATTTTCAGCAATATATTCAGCATATTTAATACTATTATCGAGTTGTTCACCAATATATTCTGAATATTTGATTCCATTATCAACATGCTCGGCGATATATTCTGCATATTTAATATTATTATCAACATGTTCAGCAACATATTCTGAATAAGCTATATTTTTATCTAAACTTTCAGCAACATATTCTGAATAAGCTATATTTTTATCTAGATTTTCAGCTATATATTCGGAATAATCAATTGATTTATCAACGTTTTCAGCGATATATTCTGAATATTTAATTGTATTATCAACGTTTTCAGCGATATATTCTGAGAAGTCTATTGATTTATCCAGTGTTTCTGCAATGTAATTGGAATAATCAATTGATTTATCAACTGATTCAGCAACATATTCAGTATATCCAATTGCTTTTTCTAGATTTTCTGCCAGATAATCATTGTGTTCGATAATTTTTTTAGTTCTTTCTGTAGTTCTTTCTAAATCTTCTTCTAGTTTTTCGTTTGTTTTTTTAATTTTTTTATTTTCTTTAACCAATACTTGCATCGTTTCGGCTAAGTAATCGAGATAAGAAGCTATCTTCTTAAATCCCTCATTGAAGGTTTCGTACTTTTCATACAAATCATTTAATTTTTTTGGATCAAAATCACCATTTTTAATGGTTTCACTAATTTCATTTTTTGTTTTAGCAATTTCTCCAGTTAAATAATTAGAGTACTTTTCCATCTGTTCTTTTGTTACAAATTCATTATTATCCATATTGAACAAATCGTTTATTTTTGACTCGTCGGATATATCATATATCCTAAAGTTAGCACTTTCGTTAAATCCTAATGATTCATTTAATGTGCGAAGTTCCATTTTTGCGGAGCTAAAACCAGGATCTGCAACAGCGTCATAAGTAAACAATTTCTTAATTGTTACTTCGCCATTTGATTCTGTTATTCCAGCGGCCCTAGATGAAACAAAAATAGGGCAATCATCATCTATTAAAGCTTGGGCTTCTTTCCCCCAACGAGTATTTAGTAATTTAATTTCACCATCAACTCTATTTTTATCTTTTACATAAAAAGCTTTTTCTACAATGTGAGATACCCTAGATAAACTTGTATCAAAAACATCAGGATGATCGAACTCGCCATAAACGACACCCAGTGTTTTTTTCCTTTCTAATAATTCATCCAAGTGCGGCAAAAATCTATCAGCACTATATATCCTATCGTTTCTGTTCTTCACACCAAATTCAGTGAATATACCACCTAAAATGTATTGACGTTTCCCTGTTGGGGTAACAGATTCGTTGACTTTTTGCAATCCATTGGTTGAATTTTCAATAATCAGAACATTCTTCATGTTTGCTTTTATTTTTTTATTTATATATTACATTAAAAATGTGATATTTTTCTATTTTGATGTATTTAATGGTGATTTAGACAAAACATAACATCCATTTAATTATATATATTAATAAATCTTATCATGATAATAGACGATAAAGTAAGTATAACATTGAATTCATCGAATATTAGTAGATATAAAAAGCTAGGTTATATTGGGAGAGTCAATGAAACAATTGATGTGTTTATTAAGGATTTAAGTAACGGGAGTCATGCGTTAATTAATATAAGGTGTGATATTTGTGGAATAGAAAGGAAAGTCAAATTTAATTCTATAGTGAAGAATGATTATTTAATCAAATATTATTGTAAAAAATGTAAAAATGAAAAGAATTTATTAGAAAAATATGGAGTAAAAAATGTTTTTCAAATAGATAATGTTAAGAACAAAATAAAAGAAAAAAACTTAGAGAAATATGGAGTAGATAATGTGTCTAAGAGTATTGAAATAAAAGAAAAAAAAATAAAAACTAATAGAATAAATTGGGGATGCGATTGGGGGTTATCAAATGATATTATAAAAAATAAATCTAAAAAAACCATAATGGATAAATATGGTGTTGATAATGTATCTAAAAATAAAAATATAAAAATCAAAAAAGAAAAAACATGTTTTGAAAATAATGGAGTAAAATATATATCACAATCAATTGATTTTAAACAAAAAATTAAAAACAAAGTTTTAAATTTCTTAAAAAATAAATATGGAATTATTGATTATGTTGGAGATGATTATATTTTTTATTGTAAAAAATGCAATCAAAATTTTTCATTAAATAAAAGAGCATATCAAACAAGAAGAGAATTAAAAGTTGAATTGTGTTCGATATGTAATCCAATTGGTTATTTTTCAACATCGAGTGAAGAAAAAAACATAATAGATTTTATAAAAAAAAACTATCAATTTGATGTCATTACTAACGCTAAAATAATACCACCAAAAGAAATAGACATTTATTTACCAAATTTGAAAATTGCTTTCGAATTTAATGGACTTTATTGGCATTCTGAATTTTACAAAGATGCAAATTATCATTTAAATAAAACCGAAGAATGTGAAAAATTAGGAATTCATTTAATACATATTTACGAAGACGATTGGTTATATAAACAAAACATAGTTAAATCTAGAATATTAAATATTCTAGGCAAATCAAATAAAATATATGCTAGAAAATGTGAAATAAAAGAAATAACTGATAATAATATGGTTAAAGATTTTTTAGAATTAAACCATATTCAAGGTTTTGTTGGTTCTAAAATAAAAATCGGACTTTTTTATAACGAAGAAATCGTATCTTTAATGACATTTGGATCATTGAGAATTCCCATGGGTCAAAAATCTTCAATTAGTTCATTTGAAATGCTTAGATTTTGTAATAAAATAAATATTAACGTTATAGGTGGAGCTAGTAAACTTTTTAAATATTTTATTGAAAAATATAATCCGATAGAAGTAATTAGTTATGCTGATCGTAGTTGGTCCAATGGTGATTTATATAAGAAACTAGAATTTGAATTGATTCATAAAACAAAACCAAATTATTATTATATTATTAATAAAACAAGAAAATATAGATTTAATTTTAGAAAAAATAAATTGATAACAGAAGGATTTGATTCGACTAAAACCGAACATGAAATAATGTTAGATAGAGGAATACTTAGAATATATGATTCAGGTAGTTTAAAATTTTTATGGAATAAAAAATGATAATAGAAAAAAATATAGATGTAAAGATAACCAAACAAAATATTGATTATTTTAAGAAATTTGATTATATTGTTAATTTAAAAGATATTATAACTATTCCAATTGAACATTTGCAAAAACAAAGTCATAAAAAATTACATGTCAGGTGCGATGTTTGTGGATTAGAGACAATTTTATCATATAAAAATTATAATAAAAATTTTAAAAAATATAATTTATATACATGTTTGAAGTGTAGCTGCATAAAAAACAAAAAAACGTGTTTAGAAAAATATGGAGTAGAACATCAAATGTTGTTTGATGAAACTAAAGAAAAAATAAAAAAAACCTGTATAAAAAAATATGGAGTAGATAATCCTCTCAAAGATAATAATATTAAGGAAAAAATTAAAGCGACGTTTAACGATAAATATGGATCAGATAATTCTTTCATGTCCAATATTATTTTAGATAAAATAAAAAACACCAATAAAAAAAAATACAAAAATGATTATTATTTTGGTTCAGAAGAATTTAAAAATAGTATCAAAGACACATTTGTAAATAAATACGGTGTGGATAATCCATCTAAATCCATCGAATTACAAACTAAAAAATTAAAAAAATTATATTGTAAGTTAAATATCATAAATATAGATTTTAAAAATAAAAAATATACAATATTTTGTGATGTGTGTAAAAAACAATATGATATTCCTTTTATTATATTACATCAAAGATTTAAAATCTATAAAACAACTATTTGCACTATTTGTAATCCTATAGGCTCTTCTTCAAATAGCGGATTTGAGGTGCAATTACAAGAATTCATAAAAGAAAATTATAATAAAGAAATTTCATTAAATGATAGAAAGACAATAAATCCTTATGAAATAGATATATATTTACCGGAATTGAAATTGGCTTTCGAATTTAATGGATTATATTGGCATTCCGAGATATTTAAAGAAAATTATTATCATTTTAATAAAACTGAATTATGTGAAAAAAACGAAATGAAACTTATTCAAATATACGAAGATGATTGGTTATATAAAACTGATATAGTCAAATCTAGAATTTTAAATCTTATCGGAAAATCTAATAAAATAATGGCTAGAAAATGCGATATAAAAGAAATAACCGATAATAAATTAGTTAAAATTTTTTTAGAAAAAAATCATTTACAAGGTTTTGTCGGTTCTAAAATAAAAATTGGTTTATTTAATCAAAATGAATTAGTATCAATCATGACATTTGGATCTTTAAGAAAATCGATGGGTCAAAAATCAATAGATGACACATATGAAATACTTAGATTCTGCAATAAATTAAACACTAATGTAATTGGTAGTGCTTCTAAATTATTTAAATATTTTATCAAAAAATATAATCCGATAGAAATAATTAGTTATGCCGATAGATCGTGGTCAACAGGTAACTTATATGAAAATCTTGGATTCAAACTAATTCATAAAACACGACCAAACTATTTTTATATTATAGACGGAATAAGAAAATATAGATTCAATTTTAGAAAAGATAATTTAGTAAAAAACGGTGAAGATCCAAATAAATCTGAACACGATATAATGATAGAAAAAAATATATTTAGAATATACGATAGTGGAAATTTAAAATATATATGGAATAAATAAAATCTTTAATATTAAATTAAAAAAACCTATCAAAAAGATAGGTTTTTTTGTTTATTTCTTTATCTGAACGATTCACTGGATAAAGGCACATAATGGTTTCTTATTAGAATGTGGCTCCTTGTCCGGCTTGTGGTGATGGTGTTTGAGATCCTCCACCCGCTTGTGTTCCACCGCCAAATTGAGCACCGGCTTGTGCTCCACCACCGGCTTGCGCTTCTCCACCTATTTGTGCTCCACCGCCAAATTGAGCGCCACCAGCTTGTGATCCACCACCAAATTGTGCTCCTCCCCCCATTTGTGCTCCTCCACCACCACCGAATTGAGCGCCTCCACCAAATCCGCCGGCAAATCCACCTTCTGGACCAGCACCTTCTGGACCACCGACTCCGGATTTGAGTTCTAGCATTTTATATTTTCTATTTTCTTCAATATCAGCATCTGTAAATTTCATAATATGACGCATTACCCATTCAATACTTAAAAATGATTTTCCTTCTGAATTTTGTAATGACGACATTAATGTTGATGCGATACCAGCTCTTTCACTCATATTTTTCAAATGTCTCCATTCTTCGAATAATGTATCAGATATGAATTCTAATCTTATGTTGTCATTGAAAGTAGTATCGTCTTTTAATTCCGGAAATTCTAAAATCATTTGAATTTTTAACGGTTTCAATAAGATTTCTTTAAATATTGTTCTAACTCTATTTATATAGTTTTTAAATTTTACTTCGTCTCTCGTAATTGCTGCACTGGAATCATATGCATAAGATCCACCACCATTATCTTCATCAAATCTTTGAAAAGGCAATTTACTTGCTCTTTTCAATATTTTATAAAACCATTGAAGTACTATATCTTCATTTAAATTTACTTGAGTCGGTTGTAATATATCTATGCTAGGTGTACCTCCTTGTCCTTCTGGAAACCAGAAATCTTTACTAAATGGTATATTAGTGCTACCGTTTATAGCAACAGTGCCCATTCTTTCGTCCCATTGTACGTCGTCGTGATATTCACTCATTAATTCATAAACTTGTTGTTCGGCTTGTTGTCGAGTTAATCCTCCGACTGGTATTACAAATTTTTTATAAATTGATGCTTGATTTATATTATATAATAGACGAGCTTGCTCAATCATTTTTAATTGGTTATATGGTCTAATTAAATTTTCAACATAAGAAGTTTCACCATATTCATTATTATTTGAATATGATATATAAATAATTTGAGAATCTAATAAGATTTTACGCATTTGTGGATTATCTGGATGTTGAATCCAGATCATTGTATTTGTATTCGGATCAGTAGCAACAATCAGTGTTAAAGGATCTAATGGAGCTAAATCTATTATATTTTTTTGTTTATCGTCATAGATAATTTCATATGAAATATAACCGTCTATTAAAAGATTTTTAAGATATTGCCAAGCGATTTGACCTTCGTTAAAATTGAAAGTGTTTATTATTTTCGTGAATACTTCTTGGTATTTTTGTTTTATAGTTTGTTCGTAAGTATCTGGAAGATCTTTAACAAAACAAAATCTATTATTATCATCATATATAATACACTCATCAGCAATTTGTGTAATAAAATCTTTTATTTCGTCTTTTATAGAGTATTGTCTTAATATTTTTCTTTTATCTAAATATGTTCTATCGAGATATGCTATTGATTTTTTGTCTAAAAATCTAGCAATAGTCTTTTTAGTAAATAAATCATACATATTTGAACTATTCGGTTGATATAATACATCAGTAGTTTCTTCATGGACACCAACAGCGTAGGCGTTTCTTATTCTCATGTCATTATATTCAAGACCCCCGAACATTGTAGAGAGTCCTCTTAAAATTCTATTGAATAATCCGAAATTTGAAGAGTTTCCTTGATTATTTTTATATCTATCGTAACTTGCCATTTAATTTATTTATTTTTTACTATATATTAATATATTATGATTGATTTAATTATCATATAATTTGTAATGATTTTCAATCAATCTCAATTTTTGATAATATTCTTTAACATCGTTATCGAAATCTTGCACTGTTTTTTCATATAATTCTAAAATTATAGATAATTTTTCTTTTTCTTTTTCTATATCTGTATTTTTTAATGCTTTTATCATAATGTTTTTATTTACTTGTTTAGTATTTAAAAAAATAAATCTAGGTACAATATTAATGGATATTCCATAAATTTCAGGTTCACCTTTATCAACACCAACTATTTTACTATAATCAAAACCTGTTATACAAAAATTAAAATCCCCGTTATTTTTTAAAGATCTGTATATTGATTCAAAGTTAACTTTTAAAGGTATTTCTTTATTAACATCATTATCATTATCGTTATTTTTTATATTTTTTATTATTATTGATTGAAACATATTAAATAATTTATCCAGATATACAATCTTATATCTAAAAGGCAAATAATCAAAATTTATCGCATAAATAATTCTTTTTTGAATTTCTGCATTGTATCTATCGTCTATTACAAAAACAGGACACCATAATTTGTTTCCATTATAATTATATCTTATCAAATAAAATTTACCAACGTAGATTCCTCCTTTAATTGATCGTTTAACTTCAAGATTTGGATTTTTTATTAAACTGAAAATAAGATCAGTAGACTCTGTAACCAATCTTTTCATATTACCATTATATTCTCCTATCAACTTTTGACAATATGATGAAAATGATTCTAATCCTTTATATTTATCCATTTCTGTTAAAATATTTTTATTGAATGATCATCGAAAAATTTTTCAGTCATAATAAAAAAATCAATACCTCTTTTGTTACAATATTCCTTGGCTTTTTTCCATTTAGCCAGATTTCTTAAAAATAATTTCATTCTATATTCGTAATTTTCTAATGATTTTAAAGTTTCTTTTTTTGGTTTTTCCGGAGGAATTGTTTCTTTATATGGTTTTATTTCTATTGCTGTTTTTGATATAGTACCGTCCGTTCTTTGTATTTCTGCGAAACAATCTGGATGATATCTATGAGTTTCCCATTTTCCATCTATTTGAATTTCATATGGAATTGTCATTCCTTCAACATTCCAATGAAGTACACGTGGTTCGTTATCTAAATAAAAATATAGTTTATATTCCCAAGAAGATCTCCAATAAATTAAAGCAGCATCACCCAAATATTTAGATGGATGAATAAGATGATATTCACCACTATTGTACATCTTTTTCCCATTTTTCTTTAAAATGACATTTGGTTTGGCTCTATATCCCATTTGTAATATATATTTTTTTAAAAATTATGAAATCCTTCACCATCATTACTAGAATCTATGCTAACCATAACTATTCTTTCACAATTTGTTTTTTTTTGAGTTAGCTCATTATATCCACAAGCCATTCCTCTTTTAAAAACCTCTGAAAAAAATGGTAAAGCTAATTTGTATTTTTTTTCATTAAAATTTTTCCATTTTTGAAACATAAAAAGAAGTCCGGTTTGAAGACAATCATTTTTATCATCTTCTGTTTTATACATATTATTTTTTCTTCTTATCATATTTTGACCTATTAATAATAACATTTTTTCAGCTTTCTTTGTCAAGAAGCCACGACCTTTACTCAAAACAATTTCGTAGTATAATTCATCGTCGTCAAGATAATTTGCCATTTTTGTAATTTTTTTTTAAAAATTTATTTTTTAATTAATTTAATTTAATTTTGTAAATTGGGGAAATTTTTTGAAAAGCTTTATTTAACTACAATTTATTTCATTTAACGTGATGCCTGTAAAATTTGATGTTCAAAACAATGCTTATAGTTATTGACTTTTTAAAAGTTTAAAAAAAAAATGCTCATATTCAATTATAGAACATGAGCATTTTTTTAATTCATAACTTTTTAAAAATCCAAATCTGTTGTCATGACATATATTTTTTTTTATCAATTTCAATTATTAAATTAAGGTTTTTTTAAATTGAATTTTTTCGTCTTTGATTTTATTAAGTTCTTTATATAAATTATGTTTATGTACTAAAAGATTATCGAAAGTTAATTTAAGATTTTTATCGGATTCTAATAAAGCATGTTCGTTTTTCAATTCATCAATAGCTTCTTTAACATCTTTAATTTTAAGTTCGATTGATTTTTCTTTATCTTCTAAAGTTTTCAATTGTTTCATTTCTTTTGATAATTTATTTTCAAAAAAATAAGTCAAATCACAATCAAGATCTTTTTTAATGTCATTAATTAGTTCATTTACAGATTCATATTGATAAAAAGAACTTCCTGTGCGAATGTCTTTATTATAACAATAAATTTTATCTTTATAATTAAAAGCATATGTTTCCAAATAAGGATTTAAAATATTTGTAACTTTAAGGGATATATCCAATTCAACAAGATTGTTCAAATTTTCTTTAATAGTATTAATTAACATAAAATAATCTCTTTTTAAATAAGGAATAATGGGAGAATTAAAAACGTTTTCTAAAGTCGTTTCGGGATCTAATTTTTCCTCGTTAATAAATAAAGATTTATCGTTTTTAGTTGAAAGGCTTACCATAACATTTTCGTCAATCTTAAAGGAAATTTTATCATTTTCAATTGTTGATAATTTCATACATTGTTCAAGTAATCTAATTTCTCTTACTTTATCTTCATCCGAAAGATAATCTTCAGCTAAAACTTGTTTAATTTCATTTTCGTTTATTAAAAACCATCTATCTGATACAAAAGCCATATAACCGTTATCCACTTTTTCAACTATCGTATAAACTTTTTCGGCCTTTCCAGAGTTAGACATATTTTGTCTATCCATAGGAGATTTAGTTAAATTAAACACAAATCTTTTAATTTCAGGTACCCAATCATACATACGAAGCTCATTAAGAATCGATTCCATCCTGGCGTCATCATTGTCTTTATTAATAATTTCCAAGATCGTCTGTAATGGTTGACGATATAACATGCCTTGATTGTCTCTTTCGACTCTTTTATAAAGATCTTTTAATTCATATACTAATGGATAAGATTTCATTTCAGAATCTAAAGATTCTAAAAACAATTTCACATCAGTATCGTACGTGTATTTCAATAATTTTTCGTTAATACCTTTAACCATTTCCTTTTCAGACATATTATCATAATTAATAATAAAACCTTCAACTAAACTTGAAATATCAGTTTGATCAAAAGTCAATCTGTTTTTGAAATTAAATAATTCTAATTTTAAATTTTTCATATTTTTCTATTTTTTTTTACATATCTTTTACATTTTCAAAAAAAATGATACAATACATCAATATATATTAACAAAAAAATATCATTTTTTTCTAAAATATAATTTCTTCCATGTAATCGTCTATGTCGCTAAAAGATATTTCTTCGACATAATCGTAAGTTTCTCTAAGTGTATCCATTATATCGTCTATGAAATATTTATTCGAATATGAATATATAAAATCGATGGACGGCTCTTTTCCGATAAATATTTCTATGAACCATTCAAAATCTTTGGTGGCTTTGATGACACATTTTTCGTTTTGATTTTCTATAAAAATGTAATAAATGTCTTTGTAGTTCATTAGAATGTATTATTTTTTACATTCTATATATTTAGAAAAAATTGTCAAATTCGACTACATCTTTAGTTTTCAGTAGTTCATTTTGTAAAAACTGGTTTTGGAGCAATATAATTGAAGATGATTATAAAATCATTATCATTTTTCTTAACACTATATTGATTAAATTTATAATTTTTCCAATCTGACATACTATTTAAATATCTCATTATATTTAAAATACATCTTTTATCGGGATCACATTTGTAGTGCAATTTTAAACTTTTTTCGAAATAATCGTGTTCGGTTTTAATTATATTGTCAGCAATACCCTTGAATTTGGGTTCACATGTACAATCCATAATTTAATTTATTTTTTAAGGATTCAAAATTTTTTATACGTCTATTTTTGTAAAACCACCGCTAGCACTATTTAAAATTATTCTTTTATGTCCAGGTATATAATTACCAGCATTACTACCGAGTCTTCCCGTGCTTGGTGTATAATAAGGAAGGGTGTCTAATGATGGATAATGTTCATATTCTCTTGGTTTCAATACTATAGCCACTGAACTAGTAATAATTTTACCATTATCCATATATGATGAATCATGCATAACTTGTTTTACTTTATAAAACCAATTGTTTTGCATAGCGTGGTTAATATATAATTTTTTATCAGCGTCATCTATGGTATAAACTCTATCCATATAAATTCTATCAAGTGGTTTTCTTAATCCCCACCAAACTAGAGCTCTTCCTTTAATTTTTTCTTTTTCTTTATCACTCATTAATATTAAAAGTTTACATTTATCTGGATTATTTGTATAAATATCTAAGAATGGTTGAGATTTGATAGCTTTCATACACGAATTATTTATATCACCTCGCGATGTGTTTTCATACCTATCTTCAAGATACCAATATCTTATTTCTTCACCATCAACTAGTTTAAATTTAGAAAAAGACTTGTTAATTTCAGCTTTAAAATCATTTACGAATTGTTCTATTTCGGTTTGTTTAAATTTATCAGGAAATAATTTATTAATTATTTTTCCCACAGATATTTCTTGTCTCATTCTAGAATTCCAAGGTTCTGATGGCGAATCATCAATTAAATCTTGAGAAATTCTATTAGACGGTAAATAAGTTATTTTATCAATCTTATCTTTTTCTTCTGTATAATCTAGAAATGAAATATCGAATTTTTTTTCATTTACTGCCAATAAAATAGCGTCAGATATTGGAGATTTTATTTTCGATAATAGTATTTTAAATTTAGAAGATATTACTAAAATATATTTTTTATCATCATCCGATTCAAATAAAAAACTATTATAGTTATATATGAACATTTATTATAAGTTTATTTTAATTGGATTCTCTTAACTTTTTAAATCCGCCGTTTGTTCTTTGTAATTGTAATCTTTCAAATACATTTCCAGTATTCGGATTTCTAGCAGGTTTACCTCTAGAATTAGCAATTCTTCCTGTTTCTGGTGTATAAAAACATAAAGTATCTATATATGGATAAGTTTTATAATATCCGTGATTAGGTAATCTGGTTGATATTGGTTTATTAATTTCAACACCGTTAAATATAAAAGTCAAACAATCTTTAACTTGATGTGTTTTATATGACCAACCATTTTTCTTAGCATAATCTATAAATATATTCACATCAGATTCATTTGTGTAATATATTCTATCCAATAAAGTTCCCTTAGTCGGTGATTCTGGTTTATCTACTACAAAAACATTATACCATATTAAAGCCCTAGCCACAAGTTGTTCTTTTTTATTTAACATTATTAACATTTTAATATTGTCTGGATTTTTAACATAAATGTCAAAAAATCCTTGTTTTTCTGGATGTTTTAAACAGGATTTCATTAATACCGATCTAGGATCTGGTCTACCATCTGGTGGTTTATCAATTATGCCCGGAGTGGGATTATAATAAGTATCTACATGATAATATTTTCTAAGTTCTTCTCCATCGACAATTCTAAGTGTATAATTTTCAGAATCTAATTTGCTTTTAAATTCATGAACAAAATTTTCTAATTCTTTAGTTCCAGCATATTCCGGAAGAAGTCTCGTAGCAAAAGCACCGACTCTATTTATTTGTCTACCATATTTCCCCCAAACAACACTATTAGGTTGAGGAACAATTAAATCGTCGTCTTTTACGCCTTCCATTCTATTTAATCTATTTACTGGCAATATACTTACAGTTTCTACATTATCTGCTAGATCAACATAAGAAAAAGAATATTCAATGTTTTTTTTAAGTAATTCTAATAATTCTTTAGCAATAACTGATTGCATTGATTCCAAAACCTCAATAAGTTTATCTGAAAAAAACATTCTGAGTTCTTTCACGTTAATTCTATCTTCAAATAAATAATCTTTATATTTTTTCAAATCTAATTTAATTATTTTTAATCAATTCTTCCATATGAACCGTCACCTGATTCAAGTTTGATTCTTTTAAATCCTTCAACAGGATTTCCTTGATCACTGGCCAATCTTCCAGTACCTGGGTTATAAAATTTTAAAGTGTCCATATATGGATATTTTTTATATTCCATTGCTGGTAATTGTAAAGAAACAGATTTTTGTATTCTTTGACCATTTTCAACATACGATGTATCATGTGCACTTTGTTGATACTTATATAACCACCCTTGTTGAATCGCGTATTTTTTAAATAATTCTTCATCTGAAGGTTTATTAACATAAATTCTATCCATAAAAGTCTTATCTGTGGGTTTTCTTAATCCAAACCATACTAATGCTCTACCAATCAATTTTTGATTGTAGTCTGTTAAAATAAGTAAACCACATTTATCTGGATTTTTACAATATAAATCGAAAAAACTTTGGCAATTATTATATCTCATACATGATTGATTTAAATTTCCTATCGGATTAGTACTATAATTTTTTTCATGATACCAATTTCTAATATCTTCGCCTTTAACAACTCTAAAATTATTAAAAATAAATAAAGCTGAAATCTCTGCTCTAAAAGCGTTAACAAATTTTTCAATAGCCATATCAGAAAAATTATCAAATAATTTATTCACTAGTTTTCCGGCTGCCAATGATTGTCTTCCACTACCTTTCCACATTGGACAATCTATATCTGGATCTATATTTGCTTCTTCTTGATCTTTGAAATTCATAGATCTCCAAGCTCTTGATGCTGGCATAAAAGAAATAAAATCATTTTTACCTTCTTCCATATCAAAATAAGATATGTCGAAAAGTTCATTATCTGTTTTCGTAAGACCTATTATTCTATTAGCTACAGTTTTAACCTGAAAATCTCCTGTTTTTATCATATTGTTGAGTATGACAAGTAATCTAGGTGAAATAAAAATTTTTAATAATTTTTTTTCTTTGACAAATTTTTCAGGTTTGGCTTCATTAATTTCATTTAAAAAATTTTTATATGTCATTTTATTCATCTTTTATTATGTATTTTTTAATCAATTTTAGCATAACCACCATCTTGACTTCTCAAATTATATCTATGAAAAACTTTACTAGGATTACTCGGATCCCTGGCTGGATTACCAGCTGTTGAAGACGCTCTGCCAGTGGACGGTGTAAAATATTGCATTGTATCCATGTATGGATATTTACCATAATCTATTGGTTTCAAACGTATCGTAACTGATGTTGTTTTTCGTTGACCGTCCATCATAAAAGCATCTCCTTCTTTATAAATCCATCCATTATCTATTGCATATTTTTTAAACATTGCTACTAATTGTGATTTACCTTCTACTACATATACTCTATCCATTAATGTATATGGTTCTTTATCTTCTTTTGTATCTCCACTCGGTTTAAATAATCCAGACCATACCAAAGCTCTTCCATAAGCTTTTTCACCAGTTTCATCTAAATAAATTAAAAGACCGCATTTTTCTGGATTTTCGCAATAAATATTAAAAAATGGTTTACATTTATCATATCTCATACAAGATCCCATACGTCCGTTGTACATTTTTTCATTATACCATTTTCTAATATCTTCACCTTTAACTAATTCAAAATTGTTACCTTTTGATTTTTTCGCATCTATTTCTGGCCGATATCTATTATAGAATTCATCTATGTCCATGTTTGTAAATTTATCAGGAAATAATTTATTGATTATTTTTCCTATTAATGAACTTTGTCTTAATGTACTTGTCCATAAAGGACTATTTGGATCATAATTAATTAAATCAACATTTTCAATTCTTTTTGCTCTGTCAGTAGTTAAGAATGAAATATTTTTGCTGTCTTCCTCATCAATATCTAACCAAGATATATTAGAAATAGGTTTTCGGTCGTTTGCAAGTAATTCTTTCGCTACCTTATTAGTACTTATTTTATTTAATATTTTAAAAAAGTTTAAGCTAAAAAATAATTTACTTGTTTCTTTTTTGTTATCAGCATCTTCGTTTAAAAAATCATTAAAGTTTTTCATATAATTATTCTTAATTTTTCTTTATATATTAATATTTTTTTTCAAATTTTTAAATTTCATCATAATAAGAAACAAATTTAATATAAAATTCTTGAAAACCTAAATCTTCATATTTGTATGTTATTACTCTATAAGAAACACTATGTTGCCCTGATATTTGCCAAGGACTCATAAAATTAATCACTTCATTTTCATATAAACCTGTTTCAACTAATCGAATATTAGAATTATTGTTTGTAATACCGGACCAATTTATTCCATCTATTCCAAAAGATACATTATAATCTTTATTATATGAATCTAAATAACCAAAGATTAAATAATTATTAGGTTCTACTAATTTTAAACTAAAAACCATGGTAGTTTCTCCGGTTATTTTTTCAATTAATTTGCCGTTATTCAATGAAGCATCTTTATAAAAATAATTTCCATTTTTAGCTTTGAAATAATCCGCGTTTTTTGATTCTGACTTCATTACCCACAAGAAAGGATAACACGCGTTTGCTATAGAAGAACCAGTTACACTGTAATAATCATCTATTCCACACCACTGAGTTGTTTTAAAAGTTAATATGTGGTTATCTGTGTTTTCTGATACTGGTAAATAGTTATAACTACCTATCATATAATCATTAGAATATCCGGTCCAAACAGATATAATACTAGAATAATTATTGTAATATACTCTTAAATCGCCATAAGCGAAATTAATTTCATCATTTTTTATTGTTTGTCCACTAACCACTATGTAATAATTTACACCAATTTCAAAATTTTGCTGTGGATAATAATATGGTGTAATATAACTACATAAACTGAATGTTATTTGTGGTATATTAGTTATTCCGTTTGTAGTTCCTGATACGGATTCTATCGAATATGATATACCTATAGGGTTTTCCGCATATGATCTAAAATAATAAATTGTATTGGATGTTAACCCAGTTACGATATCTTGAAAATTTCCAAGATCATCCATTTTACTTAAATTGACATCTAAATATTTACAATCGGATTGATTTTTTGTTGGGTATGTTACAGAAGAACTGTAAACAAATCCAATACTTGTTATATCCAGACTTCCAGAGTCTGTAACTTTTCCATTTACCTGCATTGAATTATTAGTTATCGGTGACGGTGGAGTTGCCATATTTTTAATTACATATTTTTTATACTTAAAATATCAACCATCGGTGATGATTTTGTTCTTATCGTTTTATCTTTACCATAAGATGTACTTATTGAATTTGTTGCATATGCTCTAATATGATATGTTGTTCCCGTTATTAAATCTGTTAAATATCCGTTAAAATAAGATTGAAGATCTAAATAATGTGTATGTGAATTAGTAATGGTTGGATTTGGCGACGTATTCCAACAAATACCCTCATCGATGATGGTGTCATTACCATTATCTATAACATGTCCAAAAGCTATAGCACTATCAAAACCTGTTAAGAACACATCATCAGTACTTACTGTTGGCGATAACGACGGTTCTATTGGAGGTGTCATAATGTGTTCATTTTCTCCGATTACAGTTCCTTCTGAATCGGTAACATAAGCAACATAATCATATAAGGTAGATGGTTCTAATGTCGTTATAGTATTAAAGAATGTGCCTATCGATGTTGTTCCATTTGATTCTGAACCGTAAGTTATATCTGGCGAAGTATGACCAGTATAGTAAAATCCACTGTCTAAAATAGTAATAGACTCGCCTGATGAATTTATCATTCCAAAAAATGTCGTACTATTTGATGTTGGTAACAATTGAGGGGGTAATGTAGTTGTCTGTAATTGTCCTGTTTCTCCTGTTGTTGTGAAGCTAAAAACATCACCGTATGTTATTCCGGTCAAATTTTCAGCGAACGCTCTGTAATAATATGTGGTTGTATTTAATAAATTTTTCATTGTAATGTTAATATCCCCGATTGTACCACCGTCTGTGATCGCAAAACTATTACCATAAAAAGGATCAATAGTAATACCTGATGGAAACCAACATATACCTCTATTTATTATTTTTCCTCCTCCATCATTAATAACAACACCGTTACCAATCATTTCATAATGTTTTGATGTTGTAGTTGCGGAATTCGTAATAACTACAGGAGGATTAAATATATTTGTCATCGACAGTGGAATAATGTCTCGATCATTAATGTTAGTTGATAAATGACCACTTTCTAAAATTCCATCAATCCACATACCTCCATAAAAATGTCCATTTTTAAAAACGCCGTTGATCCATAAACCATTATACCACTGTCCGTTATTCCATACACATTTATAACTATATTCTGAACCTATAGTGTTTCCTAGTATTCCACCATACCAATTTCCATTGTGGAATATTCCACTTATGAAGTGACCACCGTACCATAATCCATTATAGAAATTGCCACTAATCCAAATAGACTGATTATTGTAAATACTAGGTATAGTATTTCCACTCTCATCTATATTTAATCCAGAATGAAATTCCGGTTGATTTAAAGGACTATATTTATCACTTGAAAAATCGCCATGATACCATATGCAAAAATTTCCAATTCCAAATCTACTTTTAATATCATATTTTAATTGATTGAACTTACCATCAAACCATTTGCCATTTTTAAAATCCCCCCCAAACCATAATCCATCATACCATTCATAATCATCAAATACACCGTTATAAAATTTACCATATAACCAATAAGAATTTAACATCTCACCGTCGTAAAATACACCATCTAACCAAACAGAATTTTTAAAGGTACCATTATGAAAGCTACCATAATTCCAATAAGCGGATGAAAAATTTTTGCTTTCTATGTCACTTACAGATTTATTAGAAACATCTCTGTCATAACCAAATATACCGTCGTAAAAATCTCCATTTAACCATTCCCCTGATCTAAATTCTGAATATTTTTTATCTTTTTCCAAAATGACAAATCTTTGTGTTATTATCATTGATTCGTCTATTAAATAGGAATACCATCTACCATTTTTCCAAATACCATCATGCCATATTCCAGAATACCATGTTCCGTCTTCCCATTCACCACAAATCCATTCCCCAGAATACCATACAATACCATAATCATCTTGCCCTATGATACAATTTTTAACATTAGCGTTAAGCACCCAATTATATTTAACTTTTAACGTTTCAACAGTTAAATTGTCTGTTAAAATTATATTATCTGCGTTTCTACTAATGTTTACTATTTTAACTTCAAATGCCATTATATTTGTTTATGATTTATTTTTAATGTTTTTAAATAATTTTTATATTCATCAGTAAATCTATTATTATTACAATATAAATATTGTAAATTCTTTAAATGTTCAATTCCTTCTAAACTAGTTAATTGATTATAAGAACAATCCAATTCTCTTAAATTAGTTAAATGTTCAATGCCTTCTAAACTAGTTAATTGATTAGAATGACAATATAATTCTCTTAAATTTGTTAAATGTTCAATGCCTTCTAAACTAGTTAATAGATTAGTATTACAAAGTAATATTTTTAAATTCGTTAATTGTTCAATGCCTTCTAAACTAGTTAATTGATTAGAATGACAATATAATTCTCTTAAATTTGTTAAATGTTCAATGCCTTCTAAACTAGTTAATTGATTATTAGAACAATATAATGTTTTTAAATTCGTTAAATGTTCAATTCCTTCTAAACTAGTTAATCTATTATTAGAACAATCTAATAATTCTAAATTCGTTAAATGTTCAATGCCTTCTAAACTAGTTAATTGATTATAAGAACAATCCAATTCTCTTAAATTCGTTAAATGTTCAATTCCTTCTAAACTAGTTAATGATTTATCAGAACAACTCAAATGTGTTATTTGATCTAATGGTTTATTTTGCTTTTTGGCCAACGTTATTATCGGTGTATCATTATCGTCATCCCAATCTTCTTCACCATATGGATCAATATCTGACATATTTAATTGTTCAAATATTTTAAAATTCTTTATCATTTTATATTTTTAAGTCATTTATTTTTAGTGTTTTTAAATAAAATTTATACATAAAATTAAATTTATTATTAGAACAATATAATGTTTCTAAATTCGTTAAATGTTCAATTCCTTCTAAATTAGTTAATTGATTATTATAACAATATAATGATTTTAAATTCGTTAAATGTTCAATGCCTTCTAAATTAGTTAATCTATTATTATAACAAATTAATGTTTTTAAATTAGTCAAATGTTCAATACCTTCTAAACTAGTTAATTGATTATTAGAACAATGTAAATATCTTAAATTAGTTAAATGTTCAATTCCTTCTAAACTAGTTAATTGATTAGAATGACAATATAATTCTCTTAAATTCGTTAAATGTTCAATTCCTTCTAAACTAGTTAATTGATTATTAGAACAATGTAATAATTCTAAATTCGTTAAATGTTCAATTCCATCTAAACTAGTTAATCTATTATTATAACAAATTAATTCCCTTAAATTTGTTAAATGTTCAATGCCATCTAAATTAGTTAATTGATTATAAGAACAATCCAATTCTCTTAAATTCGTTAAATGTTCAATTCCTTCTAAACTAGTTAAATTTTTATGAGAACAATTTAAAATCATTATTTGATCTAATGGTTTATTTTGTTTTTTGGCCAACGTTATTATCGGTGTATCATTATCGTCATCCCAATCTTCTTCACCATATGGATCAATATCTTGCCTACTTAATAGCTCAAATATTTTAAAATTCTTTATCATTTTATATTACTATACGCGTTTTTAATTTTGATTTTAAATAATTTTTATATTCTTGAGTAAATTTGTTATTATTACATTTTAATTTTCTTAAATTCTTTAAATTATCAATACCGTTTAAATTAGTTAATGAATTATTATTACAAAATAGTATTTCTAAATTCTTTAAATGTTCAATGCCTTCTAAACTAGTCAATTGATTATCGAAACAATATAATTCTCTCAAATTAGTTAAATGTTCAATTCCTTTCATACTATTTAATCTATTATTATAACAAACTAATGTTTTTAAATTAGTTAAATGTTCAATACCTTCTAAACTAGTTAATGAATTATTATAGCAATATAATTCAATTAAATTTGTTAATCTATCAATTCCTTCTAAACTAGTTAATTCATTATTATAACAATATAAACTCCTTATTTGATCTAATGGTATATTTTGTTCTTTAGCTATAATTATTATTGGAGTATCATTATCATCGTTCCAATCTTCTTCATTATATGGATCAATATCTTGTCTACTTAATTGCTCAAATATTCTAAAATTCTTTATCATCGCATTATTTTTTTTAAAACATATTCTTTAATTCGTCGAGCGCGTCAGCGGCTGAACTAATTTTATTATAATATTCTATCGATATAACTCTATCATCGTCTTGAACGATAATTTTTGATATTTCATCCAAAAGAGGAGAAGTCATGTTTATTAATTTCTGTAATCTTTCTGTATCAATGGATGTTGATGGCTGAACAGATTCTGGTTCGAATTGTTCGAATTTTTTCATTCTATTTGTTACTTTTTTCATCGATTTTTATTTTTTTTTTATCATTTTATTTATATATATTTTTTTATTTTCAATATTCGTAAAGAAATAATTTTTATATTTAATATATTATTGTCCATCCCTTAGATAATAAACTATTCCTATCCAAATCTGAATATGATGTTGGAAGAGCATTACCAGTTGTGTCTATATTTCCATTATAAGATAAAAATGTATTAGCTGGAATGTATATATCATAATCGACATCTAGTATACTATTACCGGAAACATTTATAGAATTTAATTCTATCAAACCGTTTATATCTATTGTACTTAAATAATTTTTTTTCAGACTCAATATGTTCAATTTTTTAAGATTCCTTATTATAATAGATGTGACTCCTTGATTATTCATGACCAAACTATTTATTAAAGATACACCTCCACTTATATTAATTGTATATATTCCATTATCATCATAATCATAATTAATAACATTTTCATTTTCTTCAATTATATTTATTTTTTGAGCTACTTTTCCATCACCCCAATCTGCAGATAAAGTCATTGAATTTGAAGATACTATTGTGAAAGAAACAGATAATGAATTTTTTAATGTATTTATGACAAAGATGAGCGAATCTATTGGGATGTTATCGTCATCAACAGTTAAAGTAGATATTATGTTATCATTTAATATTGGTATAGGTAATTTAGTTAATTTATCAATTCCTATATCTATTAATTCGACTGGTTTTAATGTTAAGCTAGTATCCATTTTATATTTTTTTATTTTCGATATTTAATGGTTTTAAATACTTTTTATATTCGCTAGAAAATTTATTATTGAAACAATATAATGTTTCTAAATTCGTTAAATGTTCAATTCCTTCTAAACTGGTTAATTCATTATTAGAACAATATAATTCTCTTAAATTCGTTAAATGTTCAATTCCATCTAAATTAGTTAATTGATTAGAATGACAATATAATTCTCTTAAATTCGTTAAATGTTCAATTCCTTCTAAATTAGTTAATGAATTATAAGAACAATTTAATGTTTCTAAATTAGTTAAATGTTCAATTCCTTCTAAATTAGTTAATTGATTAGAATGACAATATAATTCTCTTAAATTCGTTAAATGTTCAATGCCTTCTAATCTAGTTAATGAATTATTATTACAATATAAATATTGTAAATTCTTTAAATGTTCAATTCCATCTAAATTAGTTAATTGATTATTATAACAATATAATGATTTTAAATTCGTTAAATGTTCAATGCCTTCTAAATTAGTTAATCTATTATCAGAACAATTTAATATTCTTAATTTCGTTAAATGTTCAATTCCTTCTAAACTAGTTAATGATTTATCAGAACAACTCAAATGTGTTATTTGATCTAATGGTTTATTTTGCTTTTTGGCCAACGTTATTATCGGTGTATCATTATCGTCGTTCCAATCTTCCTCGCCATATGGATCAATGTCTTGTCTACTTAATTGTTCAAATATTTTAAAATTCATTAAATTCATTTTATATTTTTTTATTTTTATACTGGCGGAGCTTCTATAATAATGATATTTAAAATTCCATAACCGACAACATAACTATTTTTAGCATATCCCCTAACATAATAAATTCCGGAGGATAATCCAGTTTCTGTAATACTATAATTTAGTGGTAATTTATATGGTGGTGATTTATGATATACTACACAAGTATCTCCAGTGGTCGGAGATCCGGTATTATTATAACACCATCCAACTTCAGTACACAGAGTTCCCCCATCGCTTACTAGTTGACACGAATATGTTATACTATCAGATGTGGTACTATATTTTAAAGTATCAACAACAGGCGGAATTGGAGCTAATGTCATAGTATGTCCTGTTGTTCCTGTTCCAGTATAACCATCTATATTAGTAGCAAAAGCTCTATATGAATATTCTTGTAGTGGAGTTAAACCAGTAAGTGTACAATAATATGATCCAACTTTACCGTTTTCATTTGTATAAATAACAGTGTCAGTGAATGTGTCTGTAATTCCTTCGGCATATTCTATACCTCTATAATCTATTTCCGTATAACCACTCGGTGATCCCGACTTATAACCTGTTGAAATAACTCTACCTAGAATTGACATAGAATAAGATGATATATTTTGACTTCCTATTGTTTCTACAACTGGTGGGGAGTCTGATTTATCTTTTGTAATAAAAGTATCAACAGTACCATATGATATTCCATTTTTATTTATAGCATATACTTTATAATAATAATTTGTAAGATAAATTAGATTAACTATACTAGTAGAAAATGTTCCGGGTTGACCATTCGGTACAGTATCAGCTATTTGTTTTATATTTGGATTAATTGTACTTCCCCAATATATTCCCCATTCTGTTATATTATTTCCTCCATTATCGGTCACTGTTCCTTTTACTATAGCGTAATCCATGCCAACATTTTCAGTCGGTGTAGATGATGTAAAAACTATCGGTGGTCTTCCGATTCCGCCATTGGCTAAATTCTCAGGATCATATATTTTCAAAACAAATTTATTATCATAGTCTTGCATTAAGATAGCTGTTGTATAATTTTTTATATTTATATCGCCACTTATAATTTCAGCATAAGAATTGCATATACTTCTACGTCTATTATCATCTCTGACTCTATAATAGTCACTTTCTTCATTTATATAAACATCATATAAAATATCAGAAATATCTTTTAATCCATATATTGTGCTTATACTATTAAACGTCATTTCACTTGTCGAATAAATCTTCAAAGTGACTCCTGTGATATCTGAAGTAGCATTCGTTGATAATGTGATAGAATCATCTCCTATAGAATTTATAGTTGTGTCACTTGGAATTCCGTCTGCTGAGACTATCATTCCTAATACAATTTCTTCTGTTGAACTAACATTTAAAATAACATTAGATCCATTTGTTAAATCGCCAGTTGGCGGTTTTGTCGGTTTATGTGTCTCAATGACTATATATTCATTCGGAACCAAATCCACTATTAAAGTCTTACGTATAATACTGTAAAATATAAAATCCCCCTCAGACAACGGATCTGGGTAAGAACCCGATAATTTAAGATTAACAAATGTGTTTTTTCTGAAATATTGAGTTAAATCTGTAGTTAATTTTATTAATGTACCCCTAGAGTCTTCTTTTGTTGTTGGATATATATTTGGATTTGGTCTTTGATCATAATAGGTTATATCCGTAGTATCTCCACTTGTTATAGTATTATCTAATAAAAAAGAATATCCGCTAAATATATCTTTATTAATTGATATTAGATGATCATATAGTTTATATTTTATATAATAATTAGAAGTAGTAAATTTGTTGTATTGCATCAAAATTTAATTTTTTTTTTAATCATTTGGTTCAAATTCAAAAGTTAAACCATCGTAATCAAAATACATATTGTCATTGTAATCCACTGGATAAACATAATGCCACGGTCTAGTTGGAGCACTTCCAGCACTAGCATATATATAATTTATATTAAAATATTTAGCATAATATGATTCCATCATAGTTTCACCAACATATCCTCTTTCAAAAGTATCTGGAATAGAGTACATTAAATTAGTAAATGAATAATTAGATTCTGTTGTTCCTGTATGATAATCATTCAATATATAATCCTGTATATGATCTTTTATTACTATATAATTTGGATAACCTGGCGGTTCTATTTCTACAATAAATGATTTTATTTCAACGTTTGCCATTTCTGATGTAGAACCAGTTATACTTAATTTTATATAATCATTTATTTTAGCACTAGAACAAATGGTAGAATTAGTTTTTATATAAGTATTTATATCAGTTGAACCACTGTGATTAAATATATTGCATTCTGATTCTGTACATCCTTGGACACCAGTTGTTCCTAAATAAATAAATTTTGATGTGTCTCCTGTTGCCTTTATCGTGTATGTATGTCCGCTAGTGTCGTAATAATAACTCGGTGTATTTTCATGATACTTTATGTTTACATATCCTCCCTCTGATATAGTTCTTCCGCTAAAACCAATATATAAATCAGCATTTCTATTGACTGATATTCTAGCTGCTTGATAATCTGTAAATATTAATCCTGGAACTATAGAAGTATCAAATAAATTATAATTAAATAAATTTTTTACAATATATCCATGTCCATCTAAAAATTCCTTTTTTTCTTCAATGCCTATATGACCACCAATTGGAAATCTATTTCCAATGTTTTTTAAATGAAATTGTTTACCTTTATTATTCCCCAATTTAACATAAGCTTTATATCTCCAAGTAACACCAGTATCGGCTAAATCGTCAGTTAAATTAAGATACCCTCTTGGATCTACAGTATAAACATCATTTTGTCTTGTATCTATTTGCGATACTAATAAAACTTTATGGTTTGTTTTTAAATAAACACCGTCCAATTGATAATATTTTTGTGTTAAATCAATATTTGTTGTGCAACAAATATCTACTTGATTTAAATTAACCATAAAATTATTTATAATATCGAATTCATTATACATACAATATATGCAATAATTAGTACCGACCATTAAATTCATATCATAGATATTATCTAACTGATTTACGTATTGATAAGTGATACCTGATAAACACTTTTGATATTTAAAATAAACATCGTTTATGTTGAAAACATCCATTATATAATTTGGTTTTTAACTATATATAGATTTTTTAATCATCAAAATGTCATACTAAAAATTAAATATATAAAAAAAAATAAAAAATGGGTTAATGATATTAAATATTAAAAGTTTAACCGATTTGTCTGGTTTTTATGTTGTTTTTAACAGAACAATAATTAATGAAAAAGATAAAATATATGGAATATCTCATTTAATCGAACATTTAATAGGTCATAATTTCGACGATGATATAATAGAGAATTTTCAGAACGACGGAATAACATGGAATGCTTATACATCACCAACAAATATAGTTTTTTATATGATTGGACTTGATAAATATTTAATAAAATATAAGGATTTATTTTTAGATAAATTGTTGTACATAGATATAAATGATGATGATTTTATTATTGAAAAAAAATCGTTACTCGAAGAATATACTAGTTTATTTAACATACAAAACTCATCGCATGTTTTAAATTTATACAGAAAATTATTTGGTTCTTATAATACTATAGGTAAAAAAGAAGACATAATTGGTATAACTAAAAAAGATTGTTATGATTATAGATTGGAAAATTATAAATATCCTTCAAAAATAATAAATGTATCTAAAAATTCTATTTTCGATACTGATATGAAATTAAATGATTTAGAAAATGATTATCACGTTGATTTTAAAAATGATACCGGAATTACATATGAAAAACATTTCACATTAAATAAATCTTCTATAATATATATGTCTCCTATAATTCGCGATAATTGGGATTCCGTATTTTTTATAAATTATATTTTATCAAATGGTATTGGTTCAGTTTTGTATAAAAATATAAGAAAGAAAAATGGTTTGGCTTATTATATAAAATGTAATATAGATAGAATGAGCGACTTTTCAGGAATTAATGTAATATCAATTGAAACCGAAGACAATAATGTGCCTTATTTGATTGACAATTTAGATAAAACTTTAAAAAATAAATTATTCCTCACTAAAGAAAAATTCGAAAATGTTAAAAATTCAATAATAAATAAAATTGATACAATATCCATCAATAGATATAACAATATAGATTGTTATATAAAACCAGAAAAATGGTCAATTGAAAAACAAATACATAGAATAACACTTGATGATATTATAGAAACATATGATAAATACTTTAATGTTGATTATTTTATTAAAAGCGTGGATAAAGAAGATTTTAGAAAAAAATGAATAAAAAATAATAATATATAAGATTAATAATAATATATTTTTTTCACTTAAATCGTAGGCTTCTGATTTTTTCTAAAGTATTTTAAAAATGAATTAAAATAATGGAAAACGATAAAGAAAACAAAATTTCTTTTATATTGCAAAATTTCATTGATGAATTGACAGCTGGTTATGGTATGTCGAATGAGGAAAAGACAAAACTAGAAAAAATGGCAAAAGAAGACCCAACTAAATTGTATAATCAAGTTCGTCAATAAAAAATTTTTTTATTCCAACACGAATGATTAATTTTGCATTGTTTATTAAAAATCATTTATAAATGAATTGTATTTTTCTTGACGATATAAGAGAACCAAAAGATTCCTTTTTTTACACAAAAGACATAAGATATCTAAAATTAGATTGGATGATTGTTAGATCTTATGATGAGTTCGTAAAAACAATAAAAAATATAGGTATTGATAAAATTGATATCATCAGTTTTGATCATGACCTGGCTGACGAACATTATGGGCATGAAGAACAGCCTTGGAGTACAGACGGAATTATAGATTATTTTTCATTTGTTGAAAAAACTGGATATGATTGTGCTAAATGGTTATGTGATTATGCATTGGAAACAAATAAAAAATTACCAGAAATTTTAATACATTCTTTTAATCATATTGGGGCTGAAAACATTAAACAATATATAAAAAACTTTATAAAATATAATACATGAAAACGAAAGAAGATTTCAAATTTCTCATTGGTAAAACAATAGAACAATCAAAACAATTTTTAGAAAAACCATATTTCATAACCATCGTAGAGAATGATGGAAGATCAATTTATGCATCATATGAATATTGCCCGCATAGAATTAAAGTTTGTGTGACAAATAGTATTATATCTAGAATAGATGATGTTAGTTAAACAAAAAAAAATTAAAAAATGATAACTGAAAGAATTAATAGACAAATTAAAGGAGTTCAAGAAGTAAGAATCACTGGCGAAGGAATTGAAAGTAGAGTCGTCAGTATACAAGAAGCTTTAAAAATTTCCGATGAAATGGGACTCGATTTAGTAGAAATATCACCGAACTCTAAACCACCAGTTTGTAAAATAATAAATTATGGAAAACTTTTGTACGAAAGAAAACAAAGAGAAAAAGAACAAAAACAAAATAATAAAAAAATTAAAATAAAAGAATTGAGATTTACTTATAATACTGGCGAACATGATTTTAATTTTAAATTAAATCACGCTATTAATTTCTTGAAAGAAGGACATAAGGTTAAAGCTTTCGTTTTCTTCTCTGGTAGGGAACTAAATTACATAGATGCTGGTAAACTTCTTCTATTGAAATTTGTCGATTCATTGAATGATGTCGGTAAAGTCGAGGCTATGCCAAAACTTGACGGAAAAAGATTATGGGTTATGATAAATCCGAAAAAATAAACTTCTATATTATTTTTTGATACAAATTAAAAAGCGAAAAAATAATAAATTAGTAATATGAAATACTTAATATACATAATAAAAGAAAAGTTTAATATAATATTTGATATTAAGAAAACTTATAAATGTATCGCGTACATAAATGAAAAGGAAAAAGTAGATAAATTAGTAGATACTTTTGAAGTTAAAGAAGCTTCTGAAAGAAGAGCATTTAAAACCGCCTATGACATATTAAAATTAAAATATAATAATATGGGATTTGATATAAGAATATCTAAAGAAGAATAATTATGGAAAAAGAAGAAAAAAGGATAAATAGACTTAAAAATTGGTTTATAAAAATATTTGATGGTATTGATGTATTAACACAAGATCAACAACTAGCTTTTGATATATTTAAAATATGTTTATATGATGATAATAATATTAGATATTTAAATTCCAGTAACTCATATAAAAAATATATAGTTAATAAAAAATTCGTTTTAGATAAAGATGTTAGTACTTTTATTATTTTAGAAAGTGGTAAACTCACAATAATTAATCATACATATAAATACGATATTGAAATACCACAAAACACATCGCTTAAAATGAATAAAATGTTCGATCGGAAAGTAGAAGAGGATAGATCGATAATGGAAAAAGAAATACTTGGGAATATAACTTCGAGTCTTAATATAGTATTAACGAATTTTAAAAACAATCTAGAATCAAAATCGTGAAAAAATTCATTATAATTATTTATTTTTTATTTTTATCTTTTTTAAGTTATTCAGCACATCCATTTGGTACCACAAAAGTATTTGATTGTAAGGATTTAAATAATGGTTGTGAAATGAAAATATATGCAAAAGCTGAATTGGGAACTATATATTTTTATATGGAAGATTATGTGGACGGATATGAATTATTTTTATACGATTCGCTAGGGAGAAAATTATTAGAACAAAAAATAGAAAACGAATCTAGTTTTAATAAAGAAAATTTAACAAATGGCCTTTTCGTTATAAAAATAACTGATGGTAAAAAAGTATCCACGAAAAGAATTTTAATGTAAATTCCATTCTACTCCCATTCTACATCTTTTTTATAAGAATTCACGAGTTTTTTAACTAATTCCTCGGATTGTTCTCTGGTCATATTACCAACAGGAATAATGAATTTTAAAATACGTGTCGGTGTAATTGGAATGGATTCAGGAATGGGATCATCATTCCAATCTTCTTCACCGTATGGATCAATTTTTAATTTTTCTTCGTTTGTCATATTTTTATCTCTTTTTTCATCATATCATATAAATGTTTTGGCATAGATTCCTCATCTAATTTCACTAATTTCATATTTCTAATCAATCTTTCATTCATCATATCATCCATAAAGTCATCTTTTAATCTTTTATATAATTTAATATGTTCTATGATTCTATTTTTGAATTCGATAGAATTGAAATCGATTGGTTCAGGGTAAGTTTCTTTATATAGAGTATAAATTTTTATTATTCCGTTTTTTCCAATGCCTCTATCACCTTTCATATAAACTGATTTAATATTATCCTTGTTATGTCCCATTATTTTCATAAATAATTCAAGTTCTGAGTTTAAATGAGTAACTTTTTTAGATTTGATAAAATTATCTATAAATCTTAAAAAATCTATTTCGTTATTATCTTCGAAAATATCATCGACTATATTTTCTTTTATATGTTTAGTTAGTAAGTTATAATACTCTGGCACATATACTCTATCATCCAACATCTTATAGTTATACATGATGTTCATATATCTTTTATCAATATCGTAGTTCACTAGTTGATAAAGATCGCTATCATTTGACATGATAAAAACAGAATGTCCTTTATCGTTTAGTTTTTTTGTGATATATGAAATAACATCATCCCCTTCTAAATTATCAATTTGATATTGAACACAATTTTTCTTTGAAGATATGAATTCTTCTTTAAATCTAGCGAATTCACGATATACAAAATCCCAATTTATATTATCGTTTCTTTTACGTGTTCCTTTATATCCCTCAAACAATTCTTTTTTCCAGTTTTTATAACTATCTGAAACAAAATATATCTTATCAAAAGGATATAAATTTGTGATATTATTGTAATCTCTTTCTATTACATTATATAATTCAGAATACAGAATTTTATTTTTATGTAGTATATGTACGGATTTTTGGAGTAAATAATTTGCATCAAAAATCAGGTCAAAATTTATCATTCATTAGCATTATTTTTTATTTATAAACATTTTAGCATAAAAAGTTTATTTCGTTTTTATATATAAAACAATAAGTTTATTCTTAAAAAATAATTTAAAAAAATGTTTTATAATATGAGTTTCTATGCTTGGTTAATGAACGGGTGGTATTATGTTCGTTTTTATTTCAAATCATATTTAACAAATTATTTCAATAAAAAACAAAATAACCCAATTGGAAAAAAAGATTATAATTTAATCTTTTCTGACGAATTTGATCAACAAATCGATTGGGAAAAATGGAAATCTTGTGAAAAATGGGGATGTATAAGAGACATGGTTATTTTTAAACAATCCCAGGTTACACAGAATAGTAGTGACGCTATTTTGACATCAGATTTAAATGATGTACAGGATGAACCAAAAGCCAAAACGGGTGGTTTATATAGTTGGAATTCATTCAATACTACATATGGTTATTTTGAAACAAGAGAAAAATTGGCAATAGGGGGTCTTAGATACTGGCCAGCGTTTTGGTTATGTTCATCCGATAGTTGGCCTCCGGAAATTGATATTTTTGAATTGATGGGGGATGATAGTTCTTATTTTACAATGACATTACATTGGAGAAATACATGGACAAATCGAGTCGAAATCGAAAAAATTTATATACAAATATATAAAAAATATGGTTATATTTCAAATGATTATGACAAAACCATTAAATTCTTACAACAACCCGAATGGACTCAAGAAAAACAAAATTTTATAGATGAATTAGAATCTTTAACACCATTAGAACAAAAAGGAAGACGATTGAAATTTCCAAAAAAAGATTTTTTATCTTTGGATTATCACATTTATGCCTGCGAATGGGAATATAATAAAGTTGTTTGGTATATTGATAATTTACCGGTTTATATTCTAGATAAACACATCCCAGATAAAAATATGCTAGCTTTAATAAATAATAACTACGTATATGATAATGAATATGGTCCAGTGCCATCACAACTTCCTATGAGCATTTATTGTGATTATTTTAGAGTCTATGAACCAATCCAATGACAACAAATAAAATTAAATAAAATAAGATACTCTATCGAAATGAGTACCATCATTATCCTCGTATGTATAGAAAATTGTTATGGATTCTAATTTTCCTTTATTTCTGATTTTTTGACCGCCTTCAACTATCATATTATCATTTTTATATTTCAATTCTATTCCAGGTTTTTCTCCGAGAATATTCAAAAGATCATTTTTAATTTGACTGACGCTAATTGAGTTTTCATCGAGTTCTACTAATGACATATAATCATTTATTTGTTTTCTTCTCAATTCAATTATATTATTCATCATTATAAATTATTATTTTTTTATATTTAGATTAATTTGTCTATTTTGTTTAAAAAATCTTCTTTATTAAATGGTTTTGATAAAAAATCGTCACAACCCAATCTAAAAGCCTTATTTTTTTGATCCGGCATAGTTACAGCGGATTCAACTATAATTGGAATTCTCTCATCGTAATTTCTTATTTCTTTTAATATTTCGTAACCATCTATACCCGGTAAACCAATATCCAGCAATACTAAATCGATATCTTCTTTTTTTATTATATTCAAAACATCATCGTTACCTTCAGTGCATATAAATACTTGAACATTGGTTTCTAATAGATGGAATTTCATAATTTTCACACTATCCATATCGTCTTCGACAATTAATATTTTTTTCCCAATCAAATTCAATTTTTTGTATTTATTTTTATTTTTATTTTCTTGAATATAATTTAATGGTTTTATTGTATAAGGAATATTAAAATAAAACAAACTGCCTTTACCTATTTCTGATTTCAATTTAATTTCTTTAAATCCTAATAATTCTATTAATGATTTCGTTATGGACAATCCTAGACCAGCACCCCTGAATTTATTACCATTTTTATGTAATTGTTTAAATTTGTTAAAAATTATTTCTTGATAATCTTTATCTATTCCGATACCAGTATCTTCAACATACATTGTCAAATAATCTTTATTTAAAATATTGTATCCGAATTTAACATAACCATTATTCGTGAATTTAATTGCGTTACCTATTAAATTCATTAATATTTGTCTCAATCTATATTTATCTGAATAAATAATAATATTCTTATTAATATCAATATCTAAAATAATATCTAATTTTTTATCTCTTATTAATTTAGTATAGCTCATTCTAATATCATCTAATAATTTATTTAATTCGAATTCGATTTTTTCAATTTTTAATGAATTGGCATCAATTTTGGATATATCAATTATGTCATCAATTAACGCCATTAAAAATTTACCATTTTCAATTATGGTATTAATATAATCATTTCTTTCCTTTTTTGTCAAATTGTTCGATTTTAATAAATCAGAAAATCCAATAATAGAATTCATTGGTGTCCTAAGATCATGACTCATATTTGCCAAGAATTCTAATTTCAATTTATCTGATTGTTCAGCTTTTTCTTTAGCTTTTAAAATAATATTTTCGTTTTGTTTACGCATTAAAGCAGTACCAATACTCAAACAAATCCCCTCAAAAAAATTGATCATATTTTCATTAAAAGAATTTATTTTTTTATTGTTTAATTGTAAAACTCCAAATATGTTTTTATTGATTTTAATCGGGATGATGGCAACAGATCCATAACCTTCTAATATACATCTATTTCTAGCATTTATTCTCGAATCGTAGCCATTCATTTTTAAAAATCTTAAATCTAAAAAAGTATTATTTGACCAAATACTTCCATTTTTTGTAAAAAATCTATTACAATTTTGATCAATTCTACCGTTTAATATCATACCACAAGTACAATCAAAAATTTGATTATCATTTTCGTCTTTACATGTTTTATTTGATATTAAAGAATTCTCCTTGGATATAAAATCTTTTGAAAATCCATATTGAACGAAATATGGATAATCATCATTGCTTTTTAATCTGATTCCAATTGCATCTATTTCTGTTTGTTCTTGTATCATTTTTATAACATTATCAATCATATCTTTTAAATTTATATCATCATTGAGAATGTTCAATATTTTATTAGATAATATTTGAAAATTTTCAGATCTTTTAATATCGGTTATATCGTTTATAACTGTAAATCTATATTTATTTTCCTGTATATAAATATTTTCTGAAGATAATAATATTTTTTTAATATCTCCATTTTTAGATTTTAATTCTAAATAAGCTTTAAATATATTACCGTTTTTGTCTGATTTCGAAATTAATTCTTCAATAATTTCACTTGTAGCTATACCGATTTCTATAGGATTTTTACCTATCACTTCGCTTTTATTATATCCAAATAAATTTTGAAAAGATTCATTTACTTCAATATATCTGTGATTTTCTAAATCACTTAAAGCGCATGGACATGGATTCATATAAAACAATTTGGAAAATTTTTCCTCGGATAAATTTATCTTCGAAATGTCCTTAGATACACTAAATATAACCGATTTATCGTCCCAAATACCATATGATATTTTTGTTTCAACCGGAATTAAAAAACCTCTTTTAGTAATAATAGGAACAGGACAAAAATCTACATCACCTGATAACATATCATTAAAATTTTTTAAAGATTCAGATTTCCTATCCTCTGGATGAATCATAAGATGTGATTTCCCGATAATTTCTTCATAACTATATCCTAGTCTATCTATAGTTGTGGAGTTTGTGTGTATTATAATGCCATTCTGGTCTATGACAAAAAGAAATTCATCTACTGTGTTGAAAAAAGATTCGTAATTTTGACGCATTTTATTCATTAATGTTTCTGATTTTTTTCTTTCAGTTATATCTTGTATTTGTAAAATATAACCATCCAATATATTATCGTTTAATATTGGGGTTATAACAATATCTAATATTTTTATGCCATTATATTTAGTATTATAAAATTTTTTCGCTTTTTCGAAATCAAATTCGACTTCTATTTTAACAGATTCTTTATTTTTTATTTTGTTTTTAGCATCTTCTGATATATTCGGATCTTCGAATAATTTAAATTTAAAAATTTCTTTTCTATCAATTACTCCAAATATATTAATACACGCATCGTTGACAATTAATAATTCACCATTTGAATCATAAAACTCGATTCCCAATGGTGATTGCTCGAAAATATCATTATATTTTTCGAATAAAGTTTTCATAGTTTAGGACCACTTTTTATCTATATATAAATTCAAGAAAATAAAAATATTAGATATGAATTTAATTGGAATTGACATATCAATAGATTCAACAGGTATGTCATTATTAAGGGATGACGATCTTATTTTATTCAATTTCACAACTCAGAAAAAAAATGTGGGTTGGATCAAAAAAACAATGGAATATATTGACTATGAATTTATAAATTATACTTATAAAGATATTGAAAACTATACTGAAAACGAAATAATGAAACTTCGAGAATACGACTATGTTACTGATTTAATATACAAAAAAATAATTGGAAATGTAAACAAAAAAGAAAAAACTATAATCGCTATTGAAAATTATAATTACGGTCTAAAAAATACCAATAGTATAGTTGACATAGTTTGTTTCTCGACTCTTCTAAGAATAAAACTATTAACTGTATCGAATTTAGAAAAAATAATATTGATATCTCCTAAAAGTTTAAAAAAAGAAGTAGCATCAATGGTATATGGTTATAAACTAAACAGAAACGGTAAAAAAATAATAAATAAGAATTTGAATGGTATAGCCGGTGGAAGTTTTGATAAAAAAGACATGTTGGTGGCTCTTATTGATATGAATATTGAAAATAAATTAACATACATTTTAAATAAATATAAAGAAGATTTATTAAAAATGAAATCTGTTCCTAAACCATGGGACGATATAATAGATAGTTTTTTTATAATGAAAACTTTAATTGAAAATTAATTTATATTTTTTAATATACAAAAAACAGCAGATTGATAGAAACCTTTGAACATATTTAATATATATCATATTATGATATTAGATAATCAAATACGAATAAAAATAAATTCGACATCTTTAAAACATTATAGAAATCGTGGTTATGATGTCAATAAAAACGATATTATAACAGTAAAAATTGAAGACTTATCTCCATTTTCCACATACAAAATAAATGTAAAATGTGATGTCTGCGGAAATGAAAAAATATTACGATATTCGAGTTATTTAAAAAATGTAAAAAATACAGGAATATATTGTTGTTCTAATAAATGTGCATATTCAATAAAAAATAAAAAAACGTGTTTAGAAAGATACGGAATAGGTGATTATAATAACAAAGAAAAATGTAAAAAAACTTGTTTAGAAAAATATGGTGTAGAAAACGTATTTCAATGCGATGAAGTTAAAACAAAGATAAAGGAAACAAATTTAGAAAAATACGGCGACGTTAGTCATAATAGAAGTGAAATCGTTAAAATAAATAAAAAAGAAACCTTTTTAAAAAAATATGGTGTTAGTTGTTATTTAAATTCAGAAGTTCAAAAAGAAAAATCTAAAATTAAAAAATTAGAAAAATTTGGAAATTTAAATAATCATGGAAAATTAAAAAATACTTTTTTAGAAAAGTATAACACAGATCATCCATCTAAAGTAAAAGAATTTAAAGATAAGAGAATTAAAAATTATAAAAAAACAATAATAAATAAAATTTTATTAAAATATGACAATATAGGCATGATAAAAGCTGATTTTGATAATGACAAATTCACTTTTAATTGTGAAAAAGGACATCAGTTTGAAATTAATAGAAATTTATTAAAAAATAGAATAAAATATCATACATTATTATGTACTATTTGTAATCCGATTTCAAGTCATATATCTGGACAAGAAATTTTATTCAATAACTATATTGAAGAAATATATAAAAAAGAAATATTATTGAACAATAAAAATATCATAAATCCAATGGAGTTAGATATTTATTTACCAGAATTAAAATTAGCATTTGAATTTAACGGTGTGTACTGGCATAACGAATTACACAGAGAAAATAATTATCATTTTAATAAGACAGAATTTGCTGAAAAACACGGGATTAAATTAATCCACATTTATGAGGATGATTGGATATATAAACAAAACATCATAAAATCAAGAATACTTAATTTACTGGGGAAATCTGAAAAAATATACGCTAGAAAATGTAATATAAAAGAGGTATTTGATAATAAATTAATTAAAGATTTCCTTGATAAAAATCATTTACAAGGCAACATAAATTCCAAAATAAAAATAGGTTTATTTCATCAAGACGAATTAGTGTCTCTAATGACATTTGGTAATTTAAGAAGATCAATGGGACAAAAAACTATATATGGATTTTATGAATTATTAAGATTTTGTAATAAATTGAACACTACTGTTATAGGTGGTTCATCTAAATTGTTCAAATATTTTCTTGACAAATATAATCCATTAGAAGTCATTAGTTATGCAGATAGATCTTGGAGTCAAGGAGATTTATATGAGAAGCTGGGATTTAATAAAATCCATAAAACACCACCTAATTATTATTATGTAGTAAATGGAATACGTAAGCATAGATTTCAATTTAGAAAAAATATACTAGTAAAAGAAGGATCAGATCCATGTAAAAGTGAACATGAAATAATGTTAGATAAAGGAATATTTAGAATATATGACTCAGGGCATTTAAAATATTCCTGGAAAAATAATTTAATATATAATAATTAATGATAGATAAATATAATAACACTAAAGATCTTTATTTCACTAAAAAAGTGAGATATAATATTAAAAACAATAAACTCCTGCGTGAAGCAGCCGGCGATAATGATATTGTTAGTGGTTTTCCTGTCAATAAACAACTGAAGTTTAATGAAGGATTAATGATCAAAGCTATACAAAACGGAATGATTCTTTTAATAGAATATAAGGGAGATAGAGATGATTATAAATTCGGCAGAGAACGCGTAATATATCCAATGGTTCTTGGTGTTAATAGAAACACTGGAAACATGCTTCTTAGAGGTTGGCATTTAAATGGATGGTCCGTTCACGAAAAAAGAAACGTTGAAAAAGTGTGGCGTTTATTCAAAACGTCTAATATCATAAGCATGATGTTTGTAGGTGATTTTTTTAGATTACCACCAGTTGGATATAGATTGAATGATAGAATTATGACCGATCGTATTATTGTTCAAGCTGATTTTAATGCTATAAGAAGAAACCAGCAAAATCTCTTAAACGAAGGTAAAATAGAATTAGAAGAAGAATCTAAAGTTTCATCAGAAACTAGTAAAGTTGTAAAAATAGATATAAGACCAACAGACACTGAACTAAATCTTAGAGAACCGTGGTCCAATACGTTAATGGACAAAAATAAAATAGACGATACGAGAATAACAATAATGAAAACCATAATGGGTAACGAATATTTAGCTATTCTTGGAGCTGTTGGAACTGAAGGCAGAATAACTAAAGTCTTTGAAGATAAAAAACTAATGGGCACATATAAAGTTATAAGAGCCATAATAGGAAAAGAACTATTAAATATAAAAATAATAAATGGTCAATATTTATTTAAATTATATCTTTTTAGTAAAGTAATGAAATAATATATGATATGATACACCTAAAAAGAATAAATGAAAATATTAAAGAAAATCCCATAGATATTGATAAACTAAAAAAATATTCTATGGGGATTTCTATTTGTTGTGCAGGTGAATATGGTATGGTTTTCTACAAAGAATCAGAAAATCATATTTTTATTTGTCTTGGAGACTCTAACCCGTTCGATGATGAAATGTTAAAAGAATATTTGAAAAATTCTATATCTACTAGTTATAAATATTATAATCAAATAAAAGTTACTATAGAAAATGAATGTTATGCTACTGGCGAAGGATGGAAAATATTTGATCCAAAAACTAATGAGTTTAAAGATTGGAAATATAAATTTATAATATCTTAAAAATCATGAAAAATTTTTTATCAAAATTGACATTTTTGACATTTTTTATTTAATATATACAAATAAAATAGTTTCGTGTGTTATTGGAAAAAAAATGACTTTTTATTAGTAGCGATTGATAAGGAACAAGAAATTATCCAATCTCAAAGACGTAGAGTCCAAGCGATTTGGACATTAAAGATTAATCTTTAATAAAAAATAATTATTTATATCGTGGCAAAAATTACAAAAACTTATTCGGTAGATCAAAAGATATATGAAGCTTTTGATAATATAACAGAAGAAAAAAATATAAATAAAAGTTCTTTCATTGAAAATTGTATAAATAAATTTTTAGATGAAAATAATATGGGGTATATAGATAAGGTGTATGTTTCTAAAGTTGATCCGAGTTATGGTGTAACTATAAAAAGAAAAGATGATACTTTTTATTATTTAAGTGATGGTAGTAAAATATCTATTATTCTTTTTATGCAAACTTTTAAAGAAGTCGATCAAGTTGATCCAAATGAATTTTTTAATAATAAAATAGTCAATGACATTGTATCAAAAAAAACAGGATATGATAATTATGAAAAATTAAATTCGTAAAAATTAAAATAAAATATCATAAGTTGTATTTTTTTGCTGCTAACATCTCAGGATATTTATTATAATACCATTTCCAATACCCATCTAAATCTTCTGGTAATTCTCTTAAATTCTGATTAGATAAATTTAAGAGATCAATCGCCTTTTTTTCAAATAATTTATATTTCTTAATATATTTCATAAATTATTTATTTATTTCATTTAATGGATCGAATCTATATTTGAAATAGAAATAGTTATTACCGGTTATGTTGAATTTTTTATCTTGTATTTTCAAAGTTATAAAAGGATCATTATTTTCATCAGTATTATAACCAAGGACTTCAACAATCTTACCTTCTTTTAAGAATCTTTGTTCTCCAGTTTCTTCGTCTTTTACTAAACAATTTTGTTTTAGATTTTTATACATACCTGGTTCAGGGATAAAGAAATTATAAACTAATTTATATAAATATTGATTTAATTTCAAATAATATTCTTTATCTATATATCCAAATCTAGTGTCACTTAATAATTCAGTATCAAATGTCGGTTTATTATAATTTGAATTAAAATTACGAAAAACTCCAAAAAATTCATTATCCATAAAATCAAAGGATATATAAACATTCAATTTTAGATTTTCGTTTTCAAATATTCTTAATATTTTTATGTTTTTATATTCGTCTATATCTTCTAAGAATCTATCGGATTTTCTAGCAAAAACATGATCGTCAGCTATTTCTTTATTCATTTGTTTGATAAGAGTCATTAGATGTGATGTGGTTCCTGCTGTTCTAGCATACATATCTACATAAGGATTCGAATCGGGCGAATATATGGATAAACCAGGATCTGTTGCAAAACCATATCCCGGTCCGAAATAACCAACAGCATTATCAATACCCAATTGATATTGATTGAATTCAGAAGATTCTTTTATGTATTGTTCGAATTTTGTTAGCATTTAAATAAATTGCATTTTTTTTATATATTAAATATATAAAATGAAAAAATAATTTTTATATATATATTCAGAAAAAAAATCATTTAATATGGATTTTAAAAACATAACGTCATTCGATAGATTTAGAAAAACTTTTGAAGCTAGTATACCAGACGAATTCAGTAATAAAACAGGATTTGCTGAAAGTCTTGTTGGTAGAGGATTTTTTAGTTTAATTAGATTTTTCAAAGAAGGTATAAATCTTGGAAGATTAGAATATTTAAAGAGAAAATTAGAAAATGAATATTTTGCTGGATGGTTGAGATTTTGTGCACTTAGAAATATAAATATAAAAAATGGTACAATGCCAAAAAAATCACAATCTCAAACTGAAATTGATGATGTACAACAAACCGATGATGAATATAACAGAACTGATGATTCGGCATGCGAAATATTTAATTTGGATTACACTCAGTCTAATGTTGCTTATCTAGAACAACTTAAAGTTAGTATAAATAAGTATGTCGATAATCTCGAAAAAAATAAAGACGGAGCTGATAAAGAAGATTTAGATGATATAAATGATCTCATCGAAAATAATAAGAAAATTCTTAAATACATTGATATAAAATTGAAAATAGATGCAGTTTTCAATTCATTGTGGACACTTATTAACAATCTTCCAACTGGTATGACTTTCACAACAGAACAAATTACACCATTAAGCGAAAATTTAAATAAAATAAAAGATTTTTTAGAAGGAGACGCTAAAATTTGTCCAACATATCATTTAGTAAAAAATGAATTAGAATTGATAAAAAAAATAAATTCTTGTACTAATGATGATATTAAATCGTTGTGTGCAGAAATATTAAAGTTGATTGAAATAACCAATGAGAGATTCAAACAAGACGATGTTTATGATTCAATTAATGAGGAATTTGTAACAAGTAAAATAAACACAAAAGTACCGATAATGCAAATACTCGGGGATTCTTTAAATGTTGTATCTGGTGGTACTCATGGAACCGCATCAAATAAAGTTAAACCATACGATTATTTAAAAAATATAGGTATAAACAGTGTTGATGAAATTGATTTTAAAGCGTGTAGTGAATTGTGGGCACAGAACGATCCGGAATTTAAAGAAGGCGCAACAGAACTAGTAAGCATTGATGGGGTTAGAAAAATTCAATATGCCGCATCTAGAATTATTTATAAAAATAAAAGTTACGTAACTGGACACGGTGAAAAATCCAGGGGATTAGATTATCAAGAAGATTCTAATTTAAGAACAGCGTGGGAGAGAAAAGTGGAAAAATGTAAAGGAGAATGGAGATATTTTATGAATGTGGAAAAAATAGATCCATTTAAACAGATGAGTTTACAAGAATCTATAAGAAAAAGAGATACATCCGGTGATGATTTTGTTACAAGAACTAATAGACAAACAAAACCAGTCGAGGATGCTTCTATAATGGATGAAATCGGATTAAAACTCATTTCAGGAGTTCCAAAAACCGAGGGGAGATTATATGTTTTACAATATGTATATGGGCCTAATGAAGATTTTGCTTATTTATTGTGTACGGTAATATCTGATAAAGATAGTAGTAAAGATAGATCTTGGTATTTATATTTGGGTAATATAGATATAACATCAATCAGAAGAGATAAAATTAATGAAAAACAGGATAAAGATAAATTATTAGAACTCAATAAATATGCTGCATCTATATTTGATACTAGAGACATTTATTTAAATAAAGGATGTAAGGAATTTAATGATTATTTTAAAATATCCAAAGTTTATAATGGTTATAATGGCAAAAATATAAATAGTTTGATTTTATCAAAAACTGATTTTAAAAGAATGTCCAGCGGTGACGTAACATCCCCCTATAAGAGAGCCACAAGACTTTTTTATGTTTATTGTGATCAAAATGGAGGTATCAATGGAAATTTCGGTGAATCAAAAACACCTTCCAACACACTATTACAAATATTCAACGAAAAAGGAAATTCAGTTAATGGATGTGCATTAACAGGTTTATCAAAAAATCCAAATAAAATTGAGACATCAAAAATTGGCGGGATTTATATTTTTAAAACTCCAGACTGGGGAAAAGCTTATTTTAAAAATAATTATGATAAATCTGTACTTTACAATAATAAAAATACAGATTTTACAAGAACAATTTTCACCGATGTTACAATGTAATTAAAAATAAAAAAAATTATGTATGATAAAACTTTCCAATATTTTAAATAAAAAATTATATGAAGATGCTGGCGAAACACAAGCACCAGTAGCACAAACCACAACCCATCCTGTTGCGCAGAATCCTGTTGCTGAACCACCAAAATTGAAATGTATAGATGATCTAAAAGATAGATATGAAAAAATAATTAAAAAAATATCAGATAAGAAAGGCGGTAAACTTCCGTTATCTTCTGAAACTGGAGTAAGATTACAAAAGGACGTTAATATTATAATTAATAATGATAAGACTAATGAAAAATATGAATTAAATTTCGTTGATTTTAAAGAAGATGATACTCCTTTATATTCTATTGTCACTAATAATACAAACATGCAGAAACAAATTAAACCATATGTTATTTTAAATGACGAAATTTATCAAAAAGTTAATTTTATTTATGATGGTTTAAATAAATGGAGGGAAAAAATATCAATCAGTCAAAATCAAGTTGTTAAAACTCCGACGACAGTAAACGCCAATGTACAAAATATTTCAAAATATTCAGATTTCATAAAAATTTTTGAAATCGAACAACAGCAACAAAAAACAAAAATGACTATTGAAAATTTCGATAATAATTCTTTATCTCAATTCACTAATTCAGCTGTATTTGGTAATTATGAAAATTTTAAAGAAATAGCTGCAGCATTAACTGGATTAAAATCCATTAATTCGGATTTATATAATAAACAATATAAAGATTTCATTCAGTTAAAAGACAAAATAATACCATCTAGTAAGAAAAATGAATATATTACAAAATGGTATCTCTCAAAATGGAACGAAGATAAACACAAATACGAAATAATGGACGCTGGTGAAACAATTAAAAATGGTGATGCTATAACTATTAATAAAGAAGTAAAAGCAGATGAAACACCATTTACAGTTAAAGGATTTAGAGTCACTAATGTTCAAATCAAAAAACAAGAACAAAAATTATTTGAACAATTAAGTAGACAAGACATTGATCCATATAGTGAAGAAGATTGGGATGACGATAATGATACTCCGATAATACAGATAGCTAAAAAGCAAAATAAACCATTAGATCAAATAACACATTTGAGTTGTTCTGATAAATCATTAACTAATTTAGAAGGAATTGATCATTTAACTAATTTAAGAATATTATATTGTTATAATAATCAATTAACTAGTTTAGAAGGAATTGAACATTTAACTAATTTAAGAGAATTATATTGTTATCATAATGAATTAACTAGTTTGGAAGGCATTGAACATTTAACTAATTTAAGAGAATTACATTGTGATAATAATAGATTAACTAGTTTAGAAGGAATCGAACATTTAACTAATTTAAGAGAATTATATTGTTATAATAATCAATTCACCAATGAATATAAAAATTATTTAAGAACAATAAAATTAAAATTAAAAAATTTAAAGATTCTTGAATTTTAATATAAATATTAATTTTTATAAATAAAAACTTTCATTCAAAACCTAAATATACTCGATATATGATTTACATTTTATCGAATATATTTTTTGGACACCCAAAACTTTCAAAATATCAAATAGATTATTTTGATAATTATTTTTTACCAATGGTAATAAAAAACAAACCAGAAAAAATTATAATAACTGGAAATATATTCTATAATACAAATTTAGTTTCTTTTAAACTTTTAAACGATGTTATTTCTATTTTTAGTAATATATCCGATATAACAATTGTTGAAATAATAGAAAATGATTATTGTTTTCAAATTTTAGAAGATTGTGGTAATTTGAATGATAATCAATACAGAGGAAATATAATAAATAATAAATGGGCCGGTGGAGATTCTTACGTGGGTGAAAATATTGACGTAACCAAATTTGAACCGTTTTCATTATTTCATTTTTCAAAGGAAAATAAAGAAAAAATAGGATTTCATGTAATTCAAGACGATAAAATAAAATTCATTGAAAATAATTACACTCCTAGATTCGTTGAATATAATATTAATTCATTAGAAGATTTAAATATAAACATAAATAATGATTTTATAGATTTAACAATAAATAGTGAATTAATATTGAAACCCGAGTATAAAAATAAAATAGATATATTCTTGAATAATAATTCATTCAATAACGTCTTCTATACTGAAAAAAATGAAACTGAAAAAGTTAAAATTAAAAATAATGATATTAGAAATATTTTAATCGATAATATAGATGATAATCTAAAAGAAGAATTGAATGAAATATTTCACATCTATGACGACGATAAAAATCAAAAATCAAGATGATTAAAATAGCTATATTTGCTTCTGGTAATGGTTCAAATACTCAACGTATTTACGAATATTTTAAAAATAATGATTCAGTCCAAATCGAATTAATATTATGTAATAACTCAAATGCAGGAGTTATCAATAGATGTAAAGAACTAAAAATTAAATATATAATTTTTGATAAATTTGATTTAAATTCAAATAAAGTAATTGATTACTTAAAATTTTATAGAATTGATTTTATCGTTCTAGCTGGATTTTTATTATTGATACCTGGTCATATCATCAAAGAGTTCAATAAAAAAATTATAAACATTCATCCGGCTTTATTACCAAAATACGGTGGTAAAAATATGTACGGTATGAAAGTTCACGAATCCGTTATAAATAATAAAGAAAAGGAATCAGGAATAACAATTCACTTCGTAAATGAAAATTACGATGAAGGCGATATTATTTTTCAAAAGAGTTGTTCAATAGAAGAAAAAGACACATCTCTCGCGTTATCTTCTAAAATACACGAACTAGAATATCAATATTTTCCAAAAATAATAGAAGAAATAATATTTCAATAAACATAAATAGTTTGGACTATTTTTATTTAATATATATGCTACATACATATAAATATTCGTAATTTAATATGCTACTAACAAAAGAAGTAAAAATAAAAATCAAACAACCGAATATGAAATACTATTTGGATTTAGGTTATAATGTGAGATATGGTGATGTTATTACTATAAGTCCGGATAAATTACCGAAGTTTTCCAGAGAAATTGTTGAAGTTAAATGTGATATTTGTGGCAAGATTAAAAAACTAAAATATTTTGTATATTATAAAAATTTTTTAAAATATAATTTTTATTGTTGTTCACAAAAATGTTGTCAAACAAAAGTAACTATGACAAATAATAAAAAATATGGATGTGATAGACCGATACAAAATAAAGAAATAAGAAAAAAATTAGAAGATACTTGTTTAACTAGATATGGTTTCGTTATACCATCTATGAACAATGATATAATAGAAAAAAATAAAAATAAATATATTTTAAGATTATTGAAAAAATATGATTATTTGAAAATTGATCATATACATGATCATATTGCTAATTTTAAATGTGATCAAAATAAAGAACATAATTTTGATATCAATTTTGCTTTACTTGGCACTAGAATAAAATATAAAACTATAATTTGTACAATATGTAATCCTCTTAATTCTTCATTCATAAGTGGAAGAGAATTACAATTGCAAGATTTTTTAAAAAAAAATTATGATAAAAAAATAATATTAAATTCTAAAAATATTATAAAACCAAATGAAATTGATATTTATTTGCCGGATTTAAAACTAGCTTTTGAATTTGATGGAGTTTATTGGCATAACGAATTATATAAAGATAAAAATTATCATTTATATAAAACTAACGCGTGTGAAAAATGCGGAATTAAATTAATCCACGTTTTTGAGGATGATTGGTTATATAAACAAGATATAGTTAAATCTAGAATTTTAAATCTTTTAGGAAAATCAAATAAAATATACGCTAGAAAATGCGAAATAAAAGAAATTGATAATAACGAACTCGTGAAATTATTTTTAAATTCTAATCATATTCAAGGTTTCGTCGGCTCAAAAATTAAAATTGGTTTGTTTTATAATAAAGAATTAGTTTCTATAATGACATTTGGTAATCTTAGAAAACCAATGAATCAAAAATCATCTGAAGGATCCTACGAAATGTTGAGATTTTGTAATAAATTAAACACTAATGTTATCGGTGGAGCTAGTCGTTTATTTAAATATTTTATCGATACTTATAAACCGAATGAAGTTATTAGTTACGCCGATAGAAGTTGGTCTACGGGTCATTTATACGAAATATTAGGTTTTAAAATAGAACACAAAACTCAACCAAATTATTATTATGTTATAAATGACGTTAGAAAACATAGATTTGGTTTTAGAAAAGACAAATTAATAAAAGAAGGAGCAGATCCAAATAAAACTGAACACGAAATAATGTTAGAAAAAAATATATATAGAATATATGATTCTGGACATCTAAAATATAAAATAGTTTATGCTTAAAAATTTTTTACGAGAAATAATATACTTCCTGATTGAACTTATTGAAAAAATTGAATATAAAAATAATAATTTTGACGAAAAAGATCCTCTTAAAAAAATAATGAATTTTTTTCCAATAGAAGATATGTTAGTCGAAACCGACTACGGCTTTGTCCCTATTGAAGAAATTAATTTAACACAACCATACAGGATACACGAATTAATACTAGAAAACGGAATAAAACTAAATTGTGCCGATGTTCATGCTGTTTTCTGTGAAGGACATATTATTAAGTATGTTGACGATTTAACATTAGATGATATAGTTTTAACTAAAACAGGACCTTCTAAAGTAAAATCAATTAAAAAAACGAAATCTAAAGTATCCATGTTCGATTTATCAATAAAATCAAATGAACATAGTTATTATACCAACGATATATTAAGCCTCAATACGATCTCGGCCGCCATAGTAATATTGCAATTCGTCTTGTTCAATACGGATAAGAGTATTATGATAGTTGCCAATAAATCAGAAACAGTGAAAGAAATAATTAGAAAAATAAAGGATATATATAAGTTATTGCCGTTTTTCTTAAAAGTTGGAGTCACTAATTGGAATGAAAAAACAATAGCCTTTGAAAATAATAGTAGGGTTCAAACTCAAGCCAGATCACCAGAACCGGCTATTGGTTTTGCGATAGATTTATTATATCTAGATGAGTTTGCTAAAGTCCCATCTAATATTATACGTCGATATTATGGTGCTGTAGTACCAACAGTATCGTCCATTGAGAATTCAAAGATTATAATTACTTCAACACCGGAAGGTTATAATTTATTTTGGGAATTATTAACCGATGCTGAAAGGCCAAAAGAAGATCCAAGATGGAATAAGTATCAACCCATGAGAATTTATTGGCATCAAGTTAAAGGTAGAAGAGATACAAAAATATTATTCTTAGAAAATAAACTCAAACAATTTAATTTAACAAAAGATGAAATAATAGATCAACTTAAAAACTTAGGATATGTTATGTATTCGAAAAGATTGGATAATGAAAATTGGGATTTGATAAAATTTTTTGAAGATGATGAAAAAACACAAAGAGAAAATAGTAGTATTGACAATATAAGGCAAATTAGAATAAATGATGTTGTACCATTACCTGAAATTTGTAGAATAACAAATTGGCAAGAAGAACAAACAGGTCTTATTGGAGGAGAATCCATGTTTAATCAAGAATATGAAATTCAATTCATAACTGACGATAAATTATTATTTGATAGTGTTATGTTTGAAAATTTCATGAATGATCAATATGAATTTGAAACTCCATATTTAGATATATTCGATAAAAAAATGAAGTTACCATATACTAGTTTGAAATTTGTTAAAGATAAACCAGAATTGTTTGATTTACCTAAAGCCAAAGATTATTATATTACTATTGGAATAGATTTAGCAGAAGGTCTTGGATTAGATTATAGTGTATTTAACATATTTAGATTAATGATGAAAGATGAAAAAAACATACAACGCAGAAAAGAAATTATAAATAATAAATATGATTTATTTAAATTAGAACAAATAGGAATATTTAGAAATAATGTATATTCAATGGACGAAATGGCTCACATTTTATATCTATTGGTATTTGAAGTATTCGATCCAGAGAAAGTTAAAATTGTTTTAGAAATGAATAAAAATCTAGGTAATGATTTAATAAATAATATGCGTCACGTTTTTAATGACAATAATAATTTTATGGATGCCATATTCGCTAGATATATTCAAAAAGAAAGTGATAAAAAAACTAAAATTGGATTATTAATAGGACATAATAAAAAATTATTATTAAAGGATTTTCAAGATGCGATCAAAAAAGACAATATGATTTTACATAATGAAAGTACTATAATAGAACTTAAATCATTCTCAAAAAAAGAAACCCCTGGTGGTGATTTAACATTTAGATCTGAAACAGGCAATGACGATTGTGTAATGTCACTTGTCAATCTGGCTAGTATATTTGATAATGTTTGTTATAAAGATATGGTCGATTCTTATTCTGAGAGTTTAAGTGATAGAGAAAAATCTTTAATGATACAATTTTTAAATATGAAAGATGATGGTACGATTATCGATTATGGCACTATGACCGGTGCTCACAAAAGATTTTACCCTAAAATAAAACCAGATATAAAACCAATATCTTTCACAAGTCCATTCAATGAAAAATCAGGTTCCTTGAAAAATCCTTTCGAGAGAAAATATTTTTAAATATTTTTTATTTTTTTTATTTCTCCTTTACCGTTACAGATCTCGCATTTTCCATCTTTAGTATATCCACTCCCATCACACACAGGGCATAAAAATATCTTTATTTCTTCTTTTTTAACTTTATCGTTTGACTTATCGGGAGATTCCATTTTTTAATTATTTTTTAAACAAAATGAATTTTTGTTTATATATTAAATATAAAATTCATTTTTAATAACGATAGTGTTCATTGATAAATTATTTTGAGAAAAATTTTTTTATATCGAATAAATGACGTATCTTTGTATAGTCAAAATGATAAAAGAGTTCTTTTTCAAAATTGAGATAAATAAATCTATTAGTCCATAGAATGACTAATACTGAAAAGCGAGATAATTTCAACCTAATAGTAGGCATATAAATAGATTTATTAGTTCTAAAAACGCTCTTTGTTACTATGATGGCGCTTCAAGCTTAATACAACGAATGTTGTCCCTGAAAGTAGAGTTCTTTGAAAGATTGAAAAAATAATTTGTGGCAGAAAAAGAGATAGCCATTCTCTAATGCACTGTAATCCATTACTGGGAAGTGTGGCGCAGTTTTTACAAGTTTCTAGTCATAAACCTGAACGTCTGCCAAGGTTGGCCAACCTTGATCGTCGTAAGAACCAGACAAATCGTTATATATACGACAGATGGCTGTATCTGGTTGGAGGAAAAAATCCTCCCAATCACTCCCAATGGGAGTAAAATCCGATAGTTGATCGCTTCGGATGATTGTGGGTGAAGAATGATCGAAATTCGAGGATTGTGAGTAATCTGAAATCTCACCAAATTATTTTTTACTTTCATATTAGATTGGTTTAACTCAGTGATGAGTTAGATGATTTAAACCGAAGTAGGTCTTCAGAAAGCCGAAAAGGGAGTGATCTTCAAAAGCAAAAGCTACCAATTCTATGAGCGTAGTCCCAAATTTATTAATCTGCTGCAGATGGGACATAAAAAAACCGGATTGAAAAATCCGGTTTTTTTATGCTCATTTTTATCATAGATTATTGTATAAAATCTTTATATTTTTTTAAACTTTCTTTTATTGGGTATTTAATTGGAGTTTTTAATATTACACTATTCTTTTTAAATCTATTAATTTCATTATCTGTTACCAAATAAGTATCTAATTGTAGAGGGAAAGTACTTATTCTATCTATTATTATTCTATATAATTCATCATCAGTTTTTCTTAATAATTCGTCAAAAAACATTTGAGCGTCATTAGCATAATCAATGTTCTTTGGATCATCATCATAAAAACTAACTTTTTTATACCAATCCTGTTTTATAGATACAAATTTGCCATCTTTTATTTTTAAACCAACCAAATGTTCAAGTAAAACGAAAACTTTTCTTTTATAATCGGTACCCATTCTCATTCCTTCACCTACAAAAAATATTTTACTTATTTCTATGCCTATTTTTTTCAACTCCAAACGTAATTTGTTGATGACATTAACATGATTTTTTTGATTTGATCTAGCTGTTAAAAGACCTATATCAGTGAATTTATTATATCTTAAATGTTCTATGTTATGAGAAAGTACATCTATTTCTCTTTTATCTAATATTTCTTTTCTAACCAAAGGAATAAAAGATATTCCAAATCTTTCTATATTTTCACTTCCTGATTTTTTCTTAATAATATCAAATAATTCTTCACTAATATAATATGTTTGACCGTTATATTCTAGTGGATGATCATCTTTTTTAAATTTACCATTAGATATTAATGAAAATTCTAATTGATTTAATATAATAAGAGGTTTATATGGTTTTTCTTTATCTATTATCCATATATCATCATTCTTAATATTCCAAAGAACTCCATCCAAATCAAACATTGCAAGATCCCTCATACTTCGCTATATATTTTTTTATGTATCTCTTTCATCTATTAAATTTTTAATTTTTTTTTATTATTTACGTCCAATCTTCATCCTCAAAAGGATCAATAATAGTTTTTAGATTTTCCATCCTATGTTTTTTATACATATATATTAAAAAAAAATCTCCATTTTAAAATGGAGATTTGAAATTAGGTAATTTATAATTTGATGGGTTAAAGTTTTTGGTCAAATTACCGATATTTCCCATGTTAGGCATCTTTTGATTCTTATCTTGTTCTTCATGATGTTTCTTTTCGTTTTCATTTTTTTCATTCAACAATTTAATATATCTTTCAAATTCATAATAAGGCCATGTATCTACAACAGTAGTTGGCATTCTAAGTTGATTCATGAATTCAAATTTATTACCTGTCAAATTTTCCCAAGAAACTGTAAAAACAGTAAAAATGTTTTTTTCAATCTCTTGAATTTTATTTCTTTGAGATTCTGTCAAGTAAACTAGAACCTGGTTTGAAGATACTTGAGGCCCCCTTGGGAAACGTCATGTCCGTGTGGACCTCCTCACCACACACAGGACAATTAATTTTCAATTCTTTTATGCCATATAACATTTTACCAACAACTTCATCTAAAAACAAGAAAGTATCCATATCTAAATTTTTAAATTCCTCTTCTTTTGCCTTAATACCGTCTTCTGAAATAGTTTTTCTATCCCATAATGTAAAAGGAATTATTTTTAAAAATGACACATTCGGTGTTTTTTCAGATTGTACCTTATCCTTTATGTTCTTAAAGAATATTTCTTGAATACTAATACACGGTGGAGCCAATTTATAAATTTTTTCGTTAATATTGAAGTCAAACGTTCTATCAACTTTATTAAAGAATTGTTCCAGATCTTTATCCATTTCATAATTAACAAATGTTTTTGGACAATCCGTACCTACTGTAGCACGAAATTGAATCTTAAATTCATGTTTACAATTACTACACGTGGCATCTTTTGCTAAATTACTGTTTTTTTGAAACGTTAATTCACGAATCATAAAAATTAAAAACAATCTATCATTATCTTTTAAATCTTTATACGTACCCATCATTCCACCAGGATGCTTGATTTTTACACATCGAGACAACATTTCATTCATTTTTTCAGTTACATCAAGGTAATTGTTATCATCTATCGACGAATAAGCTTGCACTTCAGAAACTGAAGCTGCTCTAATCATAACAGTTGTGCCTGGTTTATAGAATATACCAGCAGGTAATACACTTAAATCGACAGTAATATAATTTATAGTATTACCATATTGATTATCAAATTGTTTTTCTGTAGTGATGTTAACTTGTGGTTTTGTTGATTCGGATATAAATTTCTCTAATGCGTCCTTTTTATTTTCTTTTTCTTCCATAAAATAAGTATTTTTTATTAGTATATATTAAAGAAGGTTTGGCCCGTTAAAAAATATCTATAAACTTGAACTTTGATTTTCAATATATAATTATGTGATTTTAAGTGAAGAAATAAAAGTAAGATGTAATTCTAAAAATTTTAAACATTTTAATGAATTAGGATATGATGTGAAAATTAACGAATATTTTCAAGTAAAAATAAAAGATTTATCCAAAAATTCTCATACTAAAATATTTGTAAAATGTGATATTTGTGGTGATATAAAAAATATCACTTATTTTTCGTATTGTAGAAACATTAATAATGGGAATTTATACACTTGTTATAAATGCAGTAAAATTAAATCAAAAAAGACTTCTTTAGATAAATATGGTGTAGAGTATCCAATACAATTAGAAAATATAAAACAAAAGAGAGAAAAAAACAATATTGAAAAATATGGTGTTGACTATCCGTCTAAATTGAAAGAAAATATAGATAAATGTAAAAAAACTAAGTTAGAAAAATACGGTAATGAAAATTACGTTAATATAGAAAAAGCTAAAGAAACTAAATTAGAAAAATACGGTAATGAAAATTATGTCAATATTGAAAAAATAAAAAAAACTAATTTAGAAAAATATGGATGTGAAAACGTTTTTCAAAACAACGAAATTAAAAATAAAAAAATAAAAACATTTATTAAGAATTACGGTGTTGATAACTATAGCAAATCAGAAATTTATAAAAATAAAAAAAATAAATTTATTTTAGATAAATATGAAAATATAAATATTCTTGAATCCAATAATGATATCATTACTTTCATATGTGATTGTGAAAAAGATCACTTATACGACATAAATATTAATGTTTTGAGAAATAGAATAATATACAAAACAATCTTATGTACTGTTTGTAATCCTGTCAATTCATACACCAATAGCGGACACGAAATACAATTACAAAATTTTATAAAAGAAAATTATAAAGATGATATAATTTTAAATAACAGAGATTTAATTGGTAAAGAATTAGATATATATTTACCAAAAATAAAAATAGCTTTTGAATTTAATGGTTTATATTGGCACTGTGAACTGAATAAAGAAAAAAATTATCATCTAAATAAAACAGAAACATGTGAAAATTTGGGAATAAAATTAATTCATATCTACGAAGATGAATGGGTGAATGATGAAGATAAAATAAAAACAAAAATATTAAATATATTAAAAAATAATAAACCATCCAGTATAGAAGAATTAGAATTTATCGATATTTACAAAATCAAAAAATTAAAAAATGAAATTTTATGTGAGGTGGATAGATCATGGTCAAACGGATCAGAATTAGAAGAATTGGATTTTAAATTAATAGAAAAAATAAAACCAGAATATCGTTTTATAGATAAAGAAAATAAAATTAAAATTTGGAATAGCGGTTATCTGAAATATATTAAATATATTTAACGATATTAATTTTTGTAACATTTTTTATAAAATCCACTCAATATCTATTCTTTTATGTTTATGCCAACAATAATTATCATTACAAAATCTAATTGACCATTCGTAATGTCCCAACTTAATCATCACATTTTTAAAAAAAGATAAAAATTGATAATGACAAGAATATGTAGTTTGTTCATTATTTCTATTAAGTACCGGATATATTTGATAATTTTGTTTCATTCTTCTATATGAATTAAAATTCGCTGCTAGCACCAGAACCACCAAATTCTCCTTCGCCTATACTTTTTGGCGCAAAAATATACAAGTCTTTATTCACTTTGTGACAAACATGAATTCCGATATTTTTATCCGATAATTTATATTCCTTGCCCTTCATATTTTTGGTATCTTTTAAAACCACAACATAGTCAAAATCACTTAATAAATTACCGGAATATATTATATAAAATTCAGTTTCTTCTCTTTTATTTAAATCACTAATTTTAATCAAATGTGAATCAGGAAAAGGTTTTGATGCTGCATATGTACTACCAAAAAATCTAGTTTTAAACCATATATATTTTGTTCCGTTTGGAACTATAATATTAGTCAAATGTTTAGTATCGTCCTCATATTCATAACTATGTTCAGCAACTATAAATCCTCCATTCAAAATTAAAGTAAAATCTTCACCTTCAGCGTATAAATTATATTCTTTAAATTGTTGATCAGCTATCACTTCACTCTTAATATGATCTGCCACACCAGTATTAAAGATAGCATCAGCCGCAATTGCACCACCTAATGCTAGTCCTGTACCTAAAAGAGCACCTTTCCATCCCAGTTTTTCATTATATTCTTCAAAATCTGTTATCATATTCTTATATTAATTTTTTAAATATATTCTTATATATTAATTTTTAATATGAAAATAAAAAAAAGAGGTGAATTTCTCCGCCTCTTTTGATTGTTATATTAATATTTATTTTTAGATAAATTATCAAATGCCCACAAAGGTTGTAAATTTTCTAAAGCACACACTACCTTTATATCTGTATTATCTGGAAAATTCGCAACAGCTTTTATATGATCTATGTGCCAATCACCATGATTATCCCATGACATACCTTCAGTAAAAAGAGATTGAATGTGATTTTTTAAATCAAGTGCAGAATACCCCAACATATTTATTGTATGCGCCTCCTTCGGAGTATTAAGCCTTTTAAGTGTCGAATATAAAACTGAACGCCAAGCTATTACATGTGGATTATCATTACGATATTTGTAATATTTTTCCCTGTTTTCTACTTTATATACTTTTATGTATTCTCTCATCTCTTCACGATGATCATCTCTATATTTATCAAGGTAATCCTTTATTTTTTCCTTGTTTTTTGGATCATTACGATATTCAGCTTTCTTTTTTAATATTTTTTCTCTATTTTCAATATGATATTCTTTTTTACGCTCTAATATTTCTTCACGTTTTTCTTCATACCTATTCTTATCATATTCTTTTTGTTTTTCTTTAAAACCAGGTACTTCTTTATATTTTTTTTGAATATCTTTGACGCATTCTTTACACTCTTTTCTATGTCCATCTGAGGTTCCTCTTTTTATATGAAAATCATTTATATTTTTTTCAATTCCACAAACACGACAAATTTTAAGACCTTCCGTTTTAATTTCTTTTAGAGAATCTATCTCTTTTCTTTTTTCTTTATCGTTATATAATTTATTACAACATTCTTTACATTCATTACGACGACCATCCTTCATTTTGTCATTTTTCGTAAAACACTCCACATTTTTTAGTTTTCCACAAACTCTACATAATTTATTTTCCATAATCTTTTCCTCTCAATAATCCTGGCTATTTTTTAGCAAAAATATAAGACTTATATAGTCTTATATTTTATAAGTTTAAAATAATTTATTATTTTTATTTAGTCTAAATAAAATTAGTAATAAAAATCTTCCCAGTAGTCACAAGCGAAGGTTGCGCTTAGGTCGTGAATTTCTGTTACTGATGACCAGTCGATATCTTCCCAACCAGTGAAGCTTGTTACCATAGCGTTATGCCAAATAACACGTCTTATAACAAGACCTTCTTTATCGTGGACGTCGATTGTAACCATTCCGACGAGATTCCCTTTATAATTTAGTTGTCCTGTCTCGTTATTCCATAGTAAATCATACCAGTCTTTTATAGCTCTAAAAACAGGAACTCTACCGGCCACAACACCACTTGAGTTTTGTGAAACATTAACAGATTCATTTAAATTGAATTTAATAGTTTGGTCTGTTAAATGTGTTTGATTAGGTAATGTTGGATAGATTCTTGTTGAATATTTAAATCTTTGTTCCTTGACATCTATTTTCGGATATGTTGGTAACGGAACACTAGTGGCATTTTCAATCAAAATTGATCTAATCCCCTCTAAATTAGCCAATACCAAAGGCGGAAGATCTATTTGGATTTCGAATAAACTTTTATAAATAGGTTCCCAAATGTTCATTGCTGTTGTTACGTTTGTAAAATGTGCTAAACCCATATTTTCTGTTATTATTTTTTATTTTTTTATTTTCCCTTTAATATTATATATTAATATTATCTTCGCTCCTCTGATATATATATTAATATTTTTTTCTATTTTTTCTATTAAATTTATATATTAATCTTTCATTTTCATTTTTTTAAGATTATTCTCTTAACTATTAGGTGTATATATTAAAATTAAAACTTTATATTTTTTATATTCTATAAGAGAGTAAGAAACACTTATATTTATGAATAATAATGTAGAAATTATAATAAAAGAAAATGGACCGTCTGGGAGAATGTATTTAGAGAAATATGTTATGAAAAATCATATTGATATCTATAACGACATTATATCTTTTTGTAATGATAATGATTTAAAAGAACTGTCATTTAAAGAAAAAGTATATCATTATGTTAATGATATTAAAGAAATTGTGTTATGTAAAAATCCGAATTGTAATAATAAAACAAGATTTAAAAATTCAACATTAGGATATGGTAATTATTGTTCCATTCAATGTATAAGTAGTGATCCCAATATTAAAGCGATTAAAGAAAAGAAATCATATGAAAAATATGGAACTAAGGCACCAGCGATGAATAAACGGGTTAAAGATAAAATGATTAATACAAATAATAATAGATATGGCGGAAATAGTCCATTAAATAATAAAGATATTATCGAAAAGTCCTTAAAATCTTTTCGAAAAACAAAAATAAATAAAAATTTAGAAAAATATAAAAACTATAAAAACTTACAAATACTAGGTGTAGATTATGATAACAAAACATTTAAATTTAAATGTGATAAGAATCATGTATTTGATATAGATATGAATCTATTTAGAAATAGAAATAAAATAGATACAGTAATATGTACAGTTTGCAATCCCGTAAGTTCTTTTAGTAATAGTGGTCATGAGTTGCAATTTAGAAAATATATTGAAGACACGTATAAAGAAGAAATATTATATAACGATAGAAATATAATAGGTAAAGAAATAGATATTTACCTACCAAAATTGATGTTGGGTTTTGAATTTAATGAAGTTTATTGGCATAATGAATTACACAAACCAAATAATTTTCATTTAGATAAAACGGTACTATGTGAGAAAAATAAAATAAAATTAATACATGTATATCAAGACGATTGGTTGTATAAACAAAACATAGTTAAATCCAGAATTCTAAATCTTCTTGGTAAATCGGAAAGAATAATGGCTAGGAAATGTATAATAAAAGAAATTGATGATAATGATTTGGTTAGAGAATTCCTAGATCAAAATCACTTACAGGGATTTGTTGGTTCTAAAATTAAAATTGGTTTATTTTTCAAAAATGTATTAGTTTCTTTAATGACGTTTGGGGATCTTAGGAAATTAATGGGTCAAAAATCTTTAGATGGATCATATGAAATGTTACGATTTTGTAATAAATTGAACAATAACGTTATCGGAGGAGCTAGTCGTTTATTCAAATATTTCATCGATCACTATGAACCGAAAGAAGTAATAAGTTATGCTGATCGTAGTTGGTCATCTGGTAATTTATATGAAAATCTAGGATTTAAATTAATTCATAAAACACAACCAAATTATTATTATGTTACAAATGACGGTATAAGAAAACATAGATTTGAATTCAGAAAAGACGTTTTAATTAGACAAGGATTCGATCCAAATAAAACTGAACACGAAATAATGTTAGAACGCAAAATTTATAGAATATACGACTCGGGACATTTAAAATATAAATACGAAAACAAAAAAAAGGAGACCTAAAGTCTCCTTTTTTAATTATATACAACATTCAATTATGCTGGGGAAAATCCTTTTGATGAGATTGTTCCTTTTTTGAGAATTGTAATATTATTTACAATTATACCCATTCCCTTTATGATTTCCACATACGTATCAAGCACACCCATTTGTAGATCAATTATATAATCGGTGTTATTTGTTTTGTCACATACGTTTTTGAAATCGTAGAGTGCGTTGGTATCTAGAAGTTCTTTGCAGATTTGATCAGCTCTGAATTTTATTTCAGCTCTAATTTCAGGTGTATTAAATCTCCAATGATAGTTGAGTAACATATCATATAGTCTATTTTCGAGTTCAATAAGAACTTCTCTGGAGTGCATATAGCTAAGTGAAGAAATTGGAAATACTTGAGCAGTGCTTTCAGAGTTTATATTATATCCTCTATTAAGAGAATATACAATTGGATTGGCTCCCATAGCATAGAAGTTTTCTAGATCTTCATTAGTAAATCTCATTTCTGTTGCAGAAATGTCTTTTATTTTTGAAAATTGAGGACCAGCTATAATTTGCCACGGATAAGAACTACCGAGTTCACCTGTGAATTTTGCCATATAGGCTTTAGCTGCCTTGGCAGCTGGTGGAATGAATTTAGTATTATCGTTAACATCTTTTACATATGGGAAGAAATAACCAACAGTTGACATACCAACACCGTTTCCAAAACTATATAAGAAGTTAGGGTTGAGATCTGGATTACCACCTTCTTTGATGTATTCAGTATTAATTGTTCTATCATCATTTATAAAACTTGGATTTATTGATGTTTTGAATTGTCTGACGCTTGGCATATTAATGAATCCAAGACAGTTCAATTTAGCACCACAGAGATCAACATATTCTTGTTTAGAATTTGAAGTTAAACCCAGTCCAAACGAATCCACTAAATATCTCCAAGTGATTCTATTTTTATTAACAAGTCCTTTAGCCAAGTTTGTTGATTTATCAATAACACTCATGATTGAATCTAATCTAGCGTCTGTTCCATTTGGAATAGAATCTGGATGTATTACGAATGGATCTAATGTTACACCATAATATTCATCAAAGTAATTATCGATTGATTTATATGCAGTAGTTTGATAATCCGGAGTTAATGTGGAACCAGAATTATTCCAAATTTTAATAGGACCATCTGCATATAAAATTTTCAATGATGTATTTACAGTATCGCCAACAGTATTTATGATTTTTACCAATTTTCTTGGTTGTTCACCATTTAGATAACCTTGGCCTGGCGCATCATAGTATGATGTATCATAATAACCTTCGAGGTACCAACCTTTTGTTATTTCACTATATCTTGTTTTATCAACATAAATATAATATGTGTTTGTAAGATCGGTTATGCTGCTATAATTTTCGATTTCTAAAGTTTGTTTCATATTTTCTTTATCTGAATGTACTGATAATTTATAATCATATAATGGCCAATTTAATGGATTTATTTGCACAGGATCTGATGTTGGATCATTTAATAAAAATTGTGTTATTAAATTTTTATTTTCATCAATGTACATTTTCAAATAATAAATATTTGTTGTTTCTCCTGTATCATTATTTTTATAAAACCAATCTAGATTGTTTATTTCACCATTATAATAACCCAAATAGAAATTTGAATATTTTGCGGCTACTCCGAAGTCTATTCCTAATCCTGTCATTGGATATACTGGTTTTTCTGTTGTCATTATTGTTGATATTTTAGCTGATACACCGGTTGGTAGTACGAATTCATTATCAACATAATATATTATGAATTTTCCATTATTACAATAATCTGCTGGTATGTAACTCACGCCATCGAAATAAATTACAATTTTTGCATTTTCTGTTGTAGTGCTTTCAAAAATGAAATAATTATCGTCTATATTATATTTATAACCATTTTTATAATTAATAATTGCTGATTTTCCTAATAAAATTTTAGATTCCATTTCAGCAAACACCTTTTGAAGTCTTAATTTATCATAATCCGAATAAATTGTCGAACCACTAGTTCCTTGGAATGTTAAGATTAAAGACGTGGATGTAGTAGTACATAATATTGTGTAATCATCCATCGATTGATAATATCTATATCCTGATGAAGTCGTAGTTACACCAGTATAATATGATGTTGTTTCGTCATCGTTCCATGTGTGTTTAATACTACATAAAATTATTGTATTTTCATTACTTAATAAATAATTTGGAGCACTTGGTGTTGTTCCAACAGATGCAGTACCAGTTAAAACGTGAGATGTAGATGAATCTGTACTTAAATAAACAACATCAATTCTACTTTGAGTTGTTCCTGAACTTGTACCTGAACCCAGAACAAAAGGACTAAAGAAGATTTTTTCTGAATTCAATTGGTATTGAGTTTCACCGATTTGATACGTATAACCTGATACATCATCGATCAATTTATTTTTAATTGAATAAATAAATGTATTTGTGGTTCCTGATGAAGTTATTCCAGATAATGGATCACCATCATGAGATCCAGAAATTGTTATTGATGTATTTCCAGTATTTATGATATAATATGGAGTTAAACTATCAATTATACCAAAAGATCTATTGAAATAAATAACATCACCTATTTCTGTTGTACCCGAAACAATACTCGTGTTAGTTGTCAATACCCCAGTTGATGAATCTATTGCATTTATTTTATATGTATAATTATAATTTACGCCATTTGCTAATTCTGGATAAATATTAGTATACCAATTTGTATATGCGGCTGTTCTGCCTGATAACCATCCTGGAGTTGAAATCATATTTACAGCATAATTACCAAAAACATTTCCGGGACTATCTAAATAAGTTTGTTCGTAATCCAAAATTTCACTAAAGGTTCCTTTATATGACATGAAATTTAAAGATTTTTTATCAGTACCGACTAATGTCGAACCAATTAAATCGATAGCACCTTTTGGATAATCAGCATTCAATAGGGCATCTTCATTATAATAACAGAAAATTCCAGTTTTTTCAGTAGATGAGTTGATGACGTTTTTAATGTATAGATCTCTACCATTCATATCTTTGAAATTTGGTATTAAACTAACATCGTAATATGCAACAACATTGACCAATCTATCATTAACAAAATCTTGAATATTGGATTTTATCAAACCTTTAGTATTAAAATATGTTCCCCAATATGGATCAGTACTGAGTTTAACGTAATCTGTCCAATCACCATAAACCGCCAAAACGCTAATCATATAATCAGAAATATAATCTTTAGGATTCATAAATAGAGGAACTTTATCGGCCCCATTATACCAACTCTCCGCTGTAACATCAAATCCTGTTATAGCTGACTTAAACATAAAAAGAGTGAACTTTTTATCTCCCATATTTGTTAAATGGAGAATGTCATGGGATGGATCTGGTTGATTAATTGGATTATCGGCAAATTCTTCATCAACAATATCCATAAATGATTCTGTATCTCTTTCCCAGAAATCTTGTCTATTGAAAAATCTTTCGTATGGAGCCGTATTTTTAGGACCGTTATCATATTGTGAAGAAACTGATATAGATTCCCATTGTAATAGGTCTCTATTAGGATCGGTTTTTAATAAATTTAAAGCCCAAATTGGTCCTTTTTGTAACATGTCTAATACAGTTCTATGAAAGTAAGACCCTTTATTTTCCAAATTTTTATCAACTGGTCCATAAGTCGACTCAAAATCCACAGGACTATCTATTCTAACTGGCTTGTTTATAGGTCCTTTTTTTGAGAAACCAGGTACTAAATTAATCAAAACTTCTTGAATCGGTAGTTCAATTATTGATTGATCAATTTCATTAATAAAAATGCCTGGTCGTTTGTATTTACCTAAATCTTTGTTACTTACTGGCATATTTTTTTAAATTATTTTTTATACGTCTAATATATTAGACATATTTTTGTTCTTTTTATACTATATATATTATTACAAAACTCATTTTTTATCAATTTTTGAACTGAGAAATAAGAAGATCTCCATCTTTTCAGTTAAAAATGAGAAAATAAAAAAACCTATCATTTATTTGATAGGTTTTTGATTTTTATCCTCTATCTGGCGGCAAATTAATATCTACATCATTGTGTAATGGATCATCATATCGGACGCGTGTAGAATGTCTTCCGCAGGCTTTGTCTGCGGCTATCTCTTCATCTGATTTTAATCCTACTGCCATCTGAAAATGACGTGTTATATCTTCTCCAAAAAGTGTGTCCATTTCTTTTCGAAATTCTATTAATATTTTTTTAACGATAATTTTCTCTTCGTTTTTTAATGTTTTTATCACTTCTCTTATAAATGAATCATAATACAAAGAGACTGCCGTCATGTCTATAAAATTTACATCGCCCTTTTCTTTTAGGTCATACAAACATTGTTTTATTTCTGGGTTTCTCTCTAATATATTGGAGTCAATTGCATCTATTTCTTTCTTATATTTTTTAAGTATTTTGCTCATTTTTATATATTTAAACAATCCTTTGAATGGATAATTTTGCCAAGATCGAGACCATCCGCCACCACTTTTGTTACCAGTCCCAAATTTTGCATATCTAGTATTTAACCATAATAAAAATATTAAAATTGGAATTGTGCCTAAAGAAACAAATCCTATTATTTCTTCGTTTAACAATTCATCCTGATTAAATTTTTCGTAAGTTTTTAAATTTTTCATATTTCCGTTTTTTTTTTTAAGGATATATATTAATAAAAAAAATCATTTTTATATATACCAACATGAGTAAATGTCCTTTCTGTAAAAATAGAATAAATCGATATGATGGCGGACATATTTATAGGTGTAATAAAAACATGCATATATGGAACAAAAGGGATGTTAAATATGAATATTTGGTTTATAATTTTCCAATTATAAGTAAGAAGAATATTTTGTTTGATGAATATGTAGTTAAAAATAAAAGTCTTCCTGATATAAAAAAAGAATATATTATAAGTTATAGAAATATATTATTTTTATTGGATTATTTTGGTATAAAAAAAAGAACTCCGAGTGTTAGTTCGAAACAAATATCAATAAAAAAATACAAAAAAACATGTCTCCAAAAATATGGAGTTGATAATGTATCAAAACTACAATCTATAAAAGACGAAAAAAAACATAAAAAATCTTATATAGTTAAAGATAAATATAAATTCGAAAAATTGTATAATTTCTTTATTTCTAACGAAATAAATACGATAAATCAAACAGATATAAAAATAAAAAAGGATATTAAAAAATTACGCAAAGAATATTATCATTACTGGTTGAATTTAAACGACGAACAAAAAGATTACATGATAAGTAAAAAATCTTTTTTAGAATCACGATTATCTTCATGTTTAGATAATTTGAACATAACATATATTAAAAGATTTATGATCGGTGGAAAATTTTTCGATTTTAAAATTAATAATTCATATTTATTAATAGATGTAAATAGTGATTTCTGGCACGCAAATCCTTCAATTTATAAAGAAAATGATAAACTTAATTTTCCATTTGGCAAAATTAAGGCAAAAATAATATGGAATAGAGATAAATATAAACTAGAAATATCTGAAAGTTATGGATATAAATTAATATATATATGGGAACAAGATATAAAAGATCTAAACGATTTTGAATTAATTCAATATATAATAGATAAATTGGAAAATCGATAATAAATAAAATGAAACGTAAATACCCAAGAACTTGGCATTTGCCAGGATCTCCAGGATGTACATCAGATGATAAAATACATAAAGATATTACTTTTTTTGATGGAAAAGAGATTGTTATTAGTGAAAAGATGGACGGTGAGTCTTGTACAATGATGTCTGATTGTATATATGCCAGATCACCAGATTCGCAAGATCACCCTTCGCGTCATTGGGTTAAAGGATTATGGGGGAAAATAAGATATAATATACCACCCGATTGGAAAATTTGTGGAGAAAATTTATATGCCGCACATTCTTTACATTATAAAAATCTACCGACGTATTTTATGGTATTTTCAATATGGGATGAAAATGATGTTTGTTTATCATGGGACGATACTGTTACTTTTTGTGATTTTCTTGAATTAGAACACGTTCCTGTTTTATGGAGAGGAAATTATGATGAAGATTTTATTAAAAATTTTAAAATAAATACTGAAACTCAAGAAGGATTCGTTATCAGATTGGCTGATAGTTTTCATTTTAATGATTTTGAAAAATCAGTTGTTAAATGGGTTAGAAAAAATCATGTTATATCAGATGATCATTGGATGTATAAAAAAATAATACCCAATGAATTAAAACCATAAAAATATCTTGGCATAATAATTGTTGTTAATAATATTAAAAAAAAAAATAAAAAATTTATGAAAAAGTTATTTTATTTACTGTGTGCTTTGACTTTAATATCTTGTGCACCTAAACCAAATAAAGCAATAGTTGGAAATTCAGAATATAAACATGTTTATATAGACAGTAAATCCCATTCATATTTAGTCGATGATAATGAAAACATAGTCGATGTAGATAGTTTTTCATATACAAATAAATCAAATAAAACGTATTATGATGAATATTTATTCAACCAAAATGATAGTAATGACTGTATAAATAATATAAATATAACTATTTACCCGAGTTATCCTATTGATAATTGGTATACTACACCTTATTATGGATATTCATATTACTCATATTATGGTTTTAATTTCGGATATTGGCCTTATTATCCATATTCTTCTTTATATTATTATAATTTTGGTTGGCCTTATTATTATCCTTATTATTATCCTTATTATTTTTATCCATATCATTACCCATATTATTATGGACATAGATATCCTCATCAATATTTTCCTCACCAAGGATTGAACACATATCATGATCGAAGATATTCTAATGACGGATTTCCCATTAAAAATAATAGAAATATTCAAAATAAAACTAAAGATTATATAAAACAAAGAACAAATGCCCCGAAATATAATAGAGAAACAATTCAAAATTATTCTTCACAATCATATAGAAAATCCAAAAGCAGTAAGGAATATCATTCACCGAAGAATTCGATGTATAATCAAAGAGGGAAAACTATAAATAATGAAAGAATCAATTCTTCAAATTCGGTGCAGAGATCATCAATACAAAGAACCAATGGTCAAAATGGAAATCCAGCATATAGATCAAACCCAACGCAAAGAACAACTGGTCAAACTATAAATCCAGCATATAGATCAAACTCAATGCAAAGAACAACTAATAGACAAAATCCAGCATATATTGAACAAAGAAGTGGTTCTAGTAGATCATATTCAACACCATATTCTACTCCCAGCAGAATTAATTCAGGAGCATCTTATTCGACACCTAGAAATTCACCTAGTAATTTTGGAGGTGGAGGAATGAGACATAGTAGTGGAATGGGAGGTGGAGGAACAAAAAGTTCTGGAGGTAGAAGATAAATACTATATTAAAATTCAGCATTTTTTGGTGTTCTGGGGAATGGTATTACATCCCGGATGTTTGACATTCCAGTAACAAAAAGCATAAGACGTTCCAAACCAAGGCCGAATCCGGAATGAGGAACAGTTCCAAATTTTCTTGTGTCTATGTACCACCATAGTTCTTTTTCTGATATATTTAATTCTTTAATACGTTCAATTAATAATTCGAGTCTTTCTTCTCTTTGACTACCACCGATAATTTCTCCAATTTTTGGAAAAAGAATGTCCATTGCCCTGACTGTTTTTCCGTCATCGTTTATTCTCATGTAAAAAGCTTTAATATTTTTTGGATATTCCGTTAAAATAACAGGTTTTCCAAAATGATCGACTAGATAACATTCGTGTTCTGATTTTAAATCATCGCCCCATTCTATTGGAAATTCCCATTTTTGGTTTGATGATTTAAGAATATTAATAGCATTAGTGTAAGTTAATCTTTGAAAATTTTCTGAAAAAACGTTTTGTAATCTATTAATTAATTCTTTATCATACATGTCATTTAGAAATTGAATATCATCATAACAATTGTCGATTATGTATTTTATCAAGAATTTAAGAAAATCTTCGGCTAAATCCATGTTATCATTTATATCATAAAATGCCATTTCTGGTTCAATCATCCAGAATTCGGCTAGATGTCTATGAGTATTTGAATTTTCAGCTCGAAATGTTGGTCCAAATGTATATACTTGTGATAAAGACATCGCTGCTAGTTCAGCTTCAAGTTGTCCACTTACAGTCAATTTTGTTTTTTTTCCAAAAAAATCCTGACTGTAATCAACATCACCATTTTTCATAAGGGGAATATTTTTTTCATCAAATGTTGTTACACGAAACATTTCACCGGCTCCTTCAGCATCAGAACCTGTTATAATTGGTGTATGAATGTAAAAGAAACCGTGATCATTAAAATATTTATGTATGGCGTATGATATAGAGTGACGAATTCTTAAAATAGCACCAAATGTATTTGTACGAAATCTGAGATGTGAAATTTCACGAAGAAATTCCAAGGAGTGCCCTTTTTTTTGGAGGGGATATGTATTTGGATCAGCAGAACCGTAAATTTCTATTTTATCTGCTTGTATTTCAACTTTTTGTTTATAACCATCAGATTCGACCAATTTTCCTATTACAGAAATAGAACTGCCTGTTGTAATATTTTTCAAAATATCGTGAGAAAATTTCGCAATATCAATAACGATTTGTATATTTTTTAATGTTGAACCGTCGTTTAAAGAAATAAAGATAATATTTTTATTTTCTCTTTTTGTGCGAACCCAACCTTTAACTATTATTAATTTTTCAAATTCTTTTGATTTTAGTAAATCGACAATTCTTATATATTTCATTATTTTTTATTAATTTTTTATTATATTATATTCTTAATATTTAAGTTTTGTTTAATAAAAAATTGAAATTTAGTTATTGGACTCTAATAAAAGAATATATAATAAAAAAAAACAAATCATGTCCAGTGCATATACTTATATTTTTGATGATAATGAATGTAACAGAGATTTGATTATAAAACAAATATCAATTTCTAAAATTTGAATGATTAAAAATAACATTTTATAAATATAAATTCTTGTCAAATTTGGCTATATGAAAAATAGAATAGATGATTTTTTATATATAAACTAAAAGAAATTATAAAAAATGGCTTCAAAAAAATATATTAGTTTAGATAATAATATTTTATTAGAATGGGAATATGATAGCACAAATGTAAGTGAAAATTATCAAATATGGTCTGACTTATCAAAAGGTTCAAGAAATTTTATTTCTACTACCAATATAAACAATGTTGATCATAGTTTGTTTGTGATTGATACTGCTCAGAAAAAATTTAGCAAAGTTGATCCAACCAAATTTAATTTTTTGAAAATTCAAAATTATCACACTGCTCCGATATCGTATGATAAAGTCACATTATATTTCCCTAACGACTATAATTTTGGAGTATATTATGGATTTCTTTTAAAAATATCATCATATGATATTTTTAATCGTAATAAATATCAATTATCTAATTACTACTACGACAAATCTCAAATACAAACGATAAACAATAATATAGAATATGCCGACTCATTAATTTCTTTGGGTATTCCTTTCATGTACAATCAAAAAGAATGGAGTAAATATATTAGTTTTTATGTGCCCAGTGTCTATAATGTTGCTATTGATAGAATAATAAGTGAAAATGTTAATAAGGTCACACCGAACAGTATAAATGATTATTTAACTAATGGAGTTGGATTAAGTTCCACTTCACCAATATATTTGGAATTTTCTTTCATAACATCTAAACAAGTAGTTTTTGATATACCGTATTATTATATGGGTGATATTATAAAAACATCAATAACTTCACAAACCGAATATCAAGATTTAGGTGTTATTATTCAGGAATCTACTCAAGGAGATTTTTTTGAAATTTATGGATATTATAACAATTCATCTGGAAATATACAAAACTTCGTAAAAGAAATCGAAGATAAAGGAGGTAGAGTAAATATTGAATATATAGTAACTTTATACGAAGAAAACATTAGTACTTTCCCTATAACATTTTTAGTTACTGACAATTTTGATCAAAAAATAGAATATCGTCCAATTATAAAATATTCAAATACAACAGCGGCTATTGATGTTGAAATGAAAATTATTAATTTAGTTGATAATGTTAGTTATAGTAGATTCGCTAGTGTAGGATTGACTACAAATTTATTAAAATATGGTAAAAAATTATCAAAACTAGATGTCGGAAATTTATATAGTCCAAAAATTTATAATTATAAATATGATAAAACTTATGATAATTTAAAAACCAGTTCTAATGTAACTGATGTTAATATAATAAAAGTACCTTTTCCTATTCTAATAGACCTATACAAAATTTTAGCAAATAATTATAATCCCAATATTTCTAGTGATTATAAAAGTATGGGATTATTGAATATAATATTAACACCATTCGATAATATTATAAAATTTCAAATAGCTAAACAAGATACTCCTAACGGACCAATAATTCCTTATAATTTGAGTGAGATATTATTAAATTCAAAATTAAATCTATCTTTTGTTTCAGATACAAAGAATATAGAAAAGGACGTTTATTATCAAACAGATGAAAATAAATTCGATAAAGGTATAGTTGTTTTTAAAGTAAATCAAGAAGACATACCTATATTGAAACAAATGAATAAAGAAAAATCTGATAATTTTTATATAATTCTAACATCTAATAAAACAAAAACTCTTTTATATTCCGGAAAATTTAAAATATTTGAAAATTTGAAATTTTTGGCGACTACAAACGTTTTAACTGGAACAACAATAACATCAGCAGATAATACATTAGCTAATTACACATCCACTTCAACAACAAATCAAACAAACAATACATCGTCAAATAACGAAATAATAACAGCTATATCTAGTTCTGCAGCTGGGTTGAATGCAATTGTCCCGCCGCAGTTCGACTCCAATGGGATTCCAATAATACAAAGCGATTCTGTGACTTTTTTGGATTATTATAGAAATTTAATATTATGGTTAAAAGCAGGTATTACTGAAGAACAGATTAATGAAGTAATTAACAATTTGAATAATATTGGAGTTAATTTTAATTACGCTTATCAAACCCCAACGTCAACAGGACCGACAATAATAGTATTGGAACAAGTAGAAGTAGAGAAAATTCAAAAAATAAATTTAATTCCAAATATTGTTAATATAAAGGAATTAAGATTGGATTTCGGTTGGAAAAAAACTTCAGATAAAATATACGACTTTAATCAATTCGAAACTCTAATTACTGGTACTACTACAGCAGTCAATTAAAATATTAAGTTTTTCCAATATATAAACCGTTTCTAAAATATAAAGTCCATGTGCCTCCACCATCTTTAGCTACAACAATATTTTCAGTGATTCCAAAATCTATCATGCTAGAAACAAAGGATATTAAATATTCCTTACCGATCGTCATTGCACCATTAGCAGAATATGTTGTGAAACCACTCAATTTATATCCTGTACTACCAATTGTCGTTGTATCTCCAGAATGTACTAAATACATTCCAAAAACTGATTGATCGTATCTTTCTTCAATCTTCAAAATTCCAGTTGTAGTCATCCATGAATTTATCCAATTATTTAACAAAGAACCATCGGCATCATATTTATTTATTGTTATTTGTGTCAATATACCGAAAATTGTATCATTCGAATTTATTTTACCATTCGATGGTATCGGATTCATGCCATCATATATCCATCTACGTGTAGCGCATCCATAACCTCCATTTAATCCATCTATTCCTGAAGACCCAGAAGGTCCATTAGTCCCAGATGTGCCATTTATACCGGAAGACCCATTCGCACCAGAACTACCAGACGTTCCAGATGATCCAGAACTACCAGAAGAACCAGATTCACCATTAGAACCGCTTTTACCGGAAGAACCATTTATACCTGAACTACCAGACATTCCAGATGAACCATCTATTCCCGAAGTCCCATCATTACCAGATGTCCCAGATATACCATTTTTTCCGGAAGTACCAGATGTTCCTGATCTACCAGAAGAACCGTAAAACCAACCATCAACGCCAGATGAGCCAGATGTTGATCCTGATGTTGAACCAGTATCACTAAATATCAAATAATACCATTCACAATCATTTTTCTTCTCCCAATAACCACTTCCATTTCTACCGAAATAAATAAATCCATATTCTGGACAACCAATGTCCCACGGATTTATTAATTGTATTTTACTAAAACTCATTAAATTTTATATTATTTTTATTGATGTCTTGCAATTCCATAATCCTCCCCCGGACACGTTAAACAAAATTTGAATATTACTACCGTTCATATTAACAATTATTGATGCATTAGTCACGTTTCCTCCCACTTCAACGTATGTATTTCCAGTGTAATTTAAATTTGTACTATTCCAAACCGATATTATATTCCCAGCTTTTAATGTTTCACCACTAGATATATAATAATCCAAAAATAGGGAACTACCATTTGATTTAGGAAAAGATGATATAATAAAATTCCCAAAAGTTGCTCCTGTTATTGAAGATTGATAAATCTCACTGATACCTGAACTTCCATCTTTTCCGCTACTACCGCTAGATCCACTTATTCCACTAGATCCAGTTATTCCACTAGTACCACTTGTTCCTCCTCTTCCACTAGTACCACCGGTTCCTCCTCTTCCACTGGTACCACTTGTCCCAGAAGATCCATTTATACTAATTCCAGAAGAACCTGAAGTACCGTCTATACCTTTTCCACTAGGCACAAAAGAAATTAAATAACTTTTATTTAAAATAGTGTTTCCGCTTGCACTATATGAAGTAAAACCACTTATTTGATGTATAAAAATAGCCGGATAATCCGAAGTATTTATTGTTTGTCCTGATATAATATCATACAACCCGAAATAACACAAATTATCAAATGATTCTATTTTCAATATACCACTTTTCCAATTCTCTAACCATTCACTAACATAGGTATCATCAGCGTCCCAATCATTCAATCTTAAATATGTGATATCTTTTAAATCACCAAATGATGCATTAAAAACCCCCTTTATTGAAGGATCAGTGCCATAAATCCATCTTCTTGCTGATCCACCGTAACCTCCACTAAAACCGGAAGAACCACTACTACCATAAAAATTGCCATCTTTACCGGATGAACCGGAAGAACCAGCAATTCCTGATGATCCACTACTACCAGAACTTCCAGTATTCCCGCTAGTTCCATTAGAACCAGATTTTCCACTAGAACCACTTTCACCTGAAGAACCATCTAATCCAGAAGTTCCATCTTCACCAGATGTCCCTGAAGTGCCTGCTTTTCCAGATGTTCCTGAAGTTCCAGATTTCCCAGATGATCCATAAAAAGAACCGTCAATACCAGATGATCCTGACGTTGATCCAGATCCAATTTCGACCCATGTGATGTAACTAATATAGCAATTCGATGTTTTTTCCCAATACCCTAAATTATCTCTTCCGAAATAAATATATCCCGATTCAGGACAACCAATATCCATTGGATTTATTAATTGTATTTTACTAAAACTCACTTATAAATCATTTTATTCCTATATATAAAAAATAAAATAGTATAAATAGTATTAGTCAAATAAATTAAACAAAACATATTTTTTTATAATATAAAATGTGACAAAAAATAATAAAAATGAATGAAAAAACTCTTATCAATGTCCTCATTTAAGTACCGGAGGAATGTTCCTCTACGTGTCAAATATTCATGCCTCATTGTTTCTTGTAGAAAAGAATTAAGAAAAAATACGATAAATTAATGAAAAATTATGGAATGAATTTATTACAAAATAAAAAGGAATCAATTATATTTACCGGATATTAGAAAGATTTCTTCCTATTTTATACTATTAAATTATTTTTCACAATCGCTTCAATTACCATATCGGGCGTAATCAATTTCGAACACTCGAACATTTTATCTGTTCCTTTTCTTCCCGGACACCATTGCCAATCGCCTTTATTAAATTCGTATCTAGTGTCATTAAAGCAACCAAAACAAACATTATCTTGTTTATAAAATTCTTTATATCCGCCTAGTCTGATACAATTAGTCTGAAATTCACAAAAAGGTTTGCTAAATCCTGATATCATAATTACTTTTTTACCCAATGCCCAGGATATCCAACTTAAACCGCTGCCAATTGATATCATAAATTCTGAATGATAAATCTGATTCAATCTTTTTTCGAGTGGCTGTTCACCTGTTTCATTTATAATGTTTCTTAATATTGTTCCTTGTTTACTTATAACAACTACTTTTAATCCTTTACTATTTAAATAATCAACAATCATCTGCCATCCTTTCGGATAATGCCAATGTTTAGCGTCAGCAGTTGAATGTTCAGCTATAACAACATACTTATTTTCAAATTTAAATGGTTTTTCTTTTTTCGGGATTGTAATTCTAGGAACAATTTCTTTGTATTTTAATCCTAATATGTCACTAGCAGTTTGTTGTAATGGAATTGTTCTGTAATCATTTGGATGCTGATTTCTATCACCACCCCATGGTGGCTCAAACCAACCCAAATCATAAGAAGCGTATACATTATCTACATTAGTACCTGGATTGATAAATATAATTTTATCATATTCTTTTTTGAACAGTTCGTATAAATTATTATAGATAGAGCAATAAACTATACAGTCGTGTTTTATTCTAAACTCTTCGACATATGGTATCCATGCCAATGTGTCTCCTATAGAACTGCTATGGAAAGAAATGAGAACGTTTTTACCGGTAGCATCGAATTCGAATTCTTTATTATCATCACCGCTTACTAATATTTTCCAATTTTTGAAATATTTTATATTGGGTCTTGCCCATCTATTAGAAGTCAAATCTATTCCATAAACGCATCTCTCATTATCTATAAAATCCACGTGTACTTTTTTTTCTTTCAAACATTTCATCTCAAAAAAAGCACCTCCATTAAAATTCACATTATATGTCATTTTTGGTTCTATATGATTTTTTCCAATAACATTACTATTTTCATATGAATTTATGACGTGATTTCTCATATCTTCCCTAGTAAAATTATTTTGAACAGATATGACAAAATTATAGAAATCTTCTAATTGTTTGACTATAACAGACCAATCATATTTTTTTGATGTGGACAAAGCTAAATTTTTGTAATGATCATAATTATTTATTACTTTTGTTATCTTGTTTTTAACATCTACTGAATTTCTCACACATTTCACAAGTCCGTCTAATGGAGTCTTCCCTTCATATGTCCCTACTACAGGTATACCGCAAGATAAGGATTCCAATAGAGTTAAATTAGGATGTCCAGCTTCTAACTCGGATGGATGTAAGAAAATAGTATGATCATTATAAATATCGACAAGTTCTCTTTCAGTTGGGTCTTTAATAAATTTCAATTTATCATATTTTAATAGATCGGAGTTAGCGTTAAAGAAATTATTGTTATTTTCTGGTCCAACTATAGTTATTTCTAATCCTAATTCCATAGCAGCTTCTATGGAATATTTAAAACCCTTCCTATCACTTCTAGAATCATTTGCATAACCATTATTAGCGACACATAATAATTTGTGTTTATCGTGATATACATTTTTATTTACATATATGGATGTATCTACACCGTGTGGAAGATGAAATAATTTATCGGTGGTATCAAAAAAATCGACTAGATACTCAGCATATGTAATAGAAGCGACTGATTTTTTAATCGCCGATAAATTATTTGAAAAGGTTGGTGATTGTTTACCGTATCTGACCACGTGGTGATCATGTATAGAAAAAATATAAGGAGTTTTAAAATTATTCCAAGATTCTATCGCTTGATTTGCAGCATGAAAATGCACAATATCATATTTTAATCCGTTATTATCAAATAATTCCCAAGGAAATACTACGTCTACAGTATGTCCTAATTTTTCTAATTGTAATTTATAATTCCATATAACTTTTTCTATTGCTCCCCATGATTTTGGTGGTATTTCAATAGCACCTAAATTTATTTGTGCAATCTTCATTATATATCATATTCTTTTTTATAATCCTCTAAAGTACACCAATGAGGAATAATCATAGTATGTTCCAATTTTTTATTTTGTAATTTACATTCATATTCATATATAGGAAAGTCATCGTCTAATGGTTTTCCTTTAATGACGTTTGGACAATTGAAACAATATGTGTTAATTATTTTAGAATTTGTTATTTTTATCATACTTTATTTTTCCTTTTCTATAAATTTTCCATTTTCTTTTAAAAATTTAATATTGTTTTGATTAACGTTAAATTTCTGAATATTTATAGTTGTATTTGTTTTAGAATCAATAAAATTTGCAGTTATATTATAATTGTCATTATTATTTAATGTTATTTTATTAAAATAATAACTTCTACTTTTAATAAAATGAGTGCTTTCATTTTTAACTCCGTTATTATCGTATTCAAAAATAATTCTTCTATCATCTTTATCGTTGGACGAATTGAACCATATAACAAAACTATTTTCATCATTTTCAACAGGTAATATACTCAAATATTCGACTCCTGAAAATAAATTTATATTTTCATTATTAAATAATTTAGTTTCGTCTGTTTTTTCTATTATTAAATCATTTGAATAATTTATTAATTTTTTATAAAAATAATTTTCTAGAAAATTATGAGATCCTATTTTCTGACATTCTTCGTTGAATTTTTCAGGATTTCTTATGTTTTTAAAATGTTTCATGTAAAAATCGGTTTTAACTATGAAAAAAACGCTCTTTAATAACTTCATATCTCCTTCGTCGTACAACATAAAATAACCATTTTTATTTTCAGAATCTATTCTATTACACAAATCTTGAATTTTTGATAAATTATTTTCGTTAAATATAAAATCATAACTCACTGATATTATTTTATCATAACCGATTTGATTGGCGAATCTTATAGAATTCTCTATGTTATTTAAAACTGTTAAAGATTGATTCAGATTTGATTTAGTTTGTAACTTATTTAAATTTATTTCTATTCTTCCTTCTGAAATATTTGACCAATAAAAATTATATAAAGAATGTTCTATGAGTGGGTTATATGAATCATACATATAATAATCTACTTTATCTTGAAGTTTTTTAGAAACTGGATAATGTGAGCATAATAATATTTTTTTATTTGTTTTTTTAATATTATCTATGCACTTTTCAGTAATCTCCTCTTTTATTTTTGTATCAGGAAATGTCATTATTAAAAATAAATCATTAGAACTTTCAAAAGTCTTTTGAATTTTATTTCTAAGTATTAATTCCTTAGTGAAATTAATACTTCCGTTTTGATATTCAACTGAATATCCTTTGAAATTAGGATCTGTTTTATAATGATTGACTCCAAGAGCTATCCAATTTATAAAATTATTATTATCAAATATCATATTATCGGTTTTAAATATGATATCTTGAGTTTCTATATTCCTAACAATAATGTCGAACTTTGTACTTATTTTTCCATTATATGGTAAATATAGTTTATTTTCATCTATTTTATAATCTATGTTAAATTGATCTTCGATAACATCTACTTCTTGAAAATCAATGTTTTTTATTTCTTCTACGCTTACATCACCGGTGATTTTGAAATCTTCCTTTATTCCATTAATATCTACCTTTTTAGTGAAAAGAAATTCATCTTTATAAGAAAAATCGAAAAATATACTTCCGTGTTTATTATATTCATATATTACTATCCACATTGGATTGCGCGGAGATAATAGTGTTTTAACACTGTAAATAATATTTCGTTTACTATCATGAACAGTTATTCCTATATCGTTTATATCTTGTTGAAAAAAGTCGCTTAAACAAAAATAAAATTTTTGATCATCTTCGTTGAACTCAACAATAATATCTTTTTCGTTTTTATCTTTAACTAAAGATTCATTATTTTTTAATAAAAAATGTTGAACATTTTCTCCCTGTATTGTAGATTGACCTTCAATTTGGTTTGTCAATCTTGGAGCAATTCCTTTACGTGAAAATTTAAACATATCAATATATAAAAGATCTGTTACATCCCACGGTAAGGTTTCATAGGATCTTAAAATAAAATCTTTTACTATTTTTGGAAACATGATGCATTGAATACCTATAATTTTATTTGTTATATACATCCAATCTATATCTAATTTTTCTACTATATCAGATACCATTTCGCCTGTTCTTAGATTCCTATTATCACCATATGACATATAATGAATATTTTTACTAATTATATAATCACATGATCCAAATACTTTATCTACAAATTCATCAATAGGCACATTAAGAGTACAGTCTGATTCTAATATCATTAGAAAATCTATATCATCAGTGAATTCAGTAAAAATAGCCTTTTTAAATGATTCATAATTGCCGTAATGTGGGCCTCTCAGAGAATATGCTCCAATGCGTCCAACGTCCCAAGGTCGAGCACAGAAATCAACAGGTAGTTTTCCGGTAAATCTTTTGTTTATATGTTGAACATAATCTATTCCGTATTTTGGTAATTGTTCTAATTCTTTAATTGATCTTGATTTTCTATCGTCCTCTTCTAATAATAAATGTACAGCTCTTATTTTATATTTTTTTTCTATTAGTGGATTACTTTTCCATGGTAATGTTTTTCTTTCAAATAGAAAATTTTTTATCAATCCTGCATCTATATCAACATCACCATTAAGATAATGTATCGTTTCCTCAGTATCATATTTTCTATTATATACATCCAGTGGAAATAAAAATTGTGGTATTTGATGTTCTAAAGCTTCTTTAATAACTAAGGGATTCAGTTCTTTGTTCCATCTAAATCCCATTGATGTGAATAAAAATAGATCACAAGCATCTAAAAACACATCCACGTCATCTCTCTCATTCCAAAGAATACAGTTTTTTGGTTTATTTTTTAACAAAGGTCTCCAATAATCTTGAAAATTGTCTGCTTGATTTCCTATAAAATGAAATTTTACAGGCATATCTGACATTTTTCTAGCTATTTCGAAAGCGTATGCTTGATTTTTTCTTGGAGTAAAAAGACCTACGTTAACAATGTGTTTATATTTTGGATCCAGTCCTAAATTCTTCATGGAATCTATTTTCCTAATTGGTTCTATAGGAATTTTTTCTACTGGATATTCAATAACTTCCGATGGTATTCCAAATTTATTAAATTTAAAACAATTATATTGAGAAACAAACAAAAATTTATCAGGAAAAAATATTTTTTCATCAACGTTAAAATCAGAAGAATGTGTGGTTTCGAATATTTTATATGACCTATTAGGATTATATATTTTACTAGCTATTTCAAAACTCATATTAAAAAGTTCTGGAATTTCCTCCAAATGAATGAAATCTGGTTTTATTTTATCTATTATTTCTAATATTTCTTCTTTATTTGAGCCTAGAGTGAAAAAATGATCTGGTTTAAGTAATTTTTTCAATCTGTTTTTTTGAATAACAAATATGTCTGAATAATTATTGTATTCAACTACATAAACATCAAAATCATTTTTTATTAATTCAATTCTCTTAACAAGCACTTGAGGAAGCCCTCCTGTACTACAATGTGGAATGATACTTAATAATTTTTTCATCTATTAATTTTTTCTTTTTTTATCAATTTATAGTTTTTCCATTTTTTATTGCTGAAAAATCCTAAACTACACCCTAAAGATTCAATTACAGATTTTCTAGTTTCAAAAATTAATTCTATTCCATTTGGATCTTCAATGTAATATCTCGTAGCGTCTGGATTAGATATACCTAATTTTTTTCCTTTTCTTCATACCTGAATTTTTAAGTTATATATTGATTAATAGGAGATGTTTATTTTTATTCAACTAAAATCAGAGAAGAAAATTAATATATAGCATAAAATAATATATTAAATTGATTTTGAAATTTAAACTATTTGAAGGTAAATATGACAGAATTAGTGGAATTTCTGTAGACGAAATATGGAAAATAATCAAAATCACGAAAGTTTTATATGATTTAAAAGTACCTTGTTTAAGTTGTGATGAACTGGGTTACATAGAAAAAGAAATCGATTACAGTTTTTCTAGTCCAGTGGAATATGACTTAATATTAAAGATTAAAAGAGATAAAGTATTTAGAAAAGAAGGATTTTATATTGATGGTTCAAGTGATGATATAGAAGGAATTATTTTTATAGAATTGGTAATAGATCCAGATAAAGAACCTAATTGTTATAATGAATTAAATTCATTTCTTCAAGAAACGATTAGACATGAAATAGAACATTTAACACATGGAGGATATAACAGAATAGAAGATAGACCCGATCCAGATAAAACAATGAAAATTAGAATTGCGTTGAATAAAGCAAATGTAAAAGGAGATTTTGTTAATTCTTATAAATATTATTTATTAGAAGATGAATTAGGACCTCTAGTTCATGGAATGTATAGAAAAGCCAAAACAGATAAAAAACCAATTACAACTATATTTAATCAATTTTTATCAATAATGGAAGAAGAGGGGATAATTAATAAAGAAAAAAGAAAATTAGTTTATAAAGAATGGGTTAAATACGCTAAAAAGGTTTTACCGCATGCAAAATACGAATCATATGAAGAGAAAGATTTGGATTATAGAGAAATAAAAGAAAATTCTAAATTTAAGCTTCCTATAGGAACACATGTTATTGTTAAAAATTGGTATGGAATAGAAAGATTTAGAAATAAAATTGGAATAGTCATAGGTTATCATAAATCTTATGATGATTGTTTTCTAGTCAAGTTTGATGAAATATTTTATCCCAATAGTGTGTTGCGTCTTTATCAACACAGTGGTGGTAATAGTATGGAAGACCCAACAAAAAGATCTCGATATTTTAATAAAGCCGAAATAGAACCAATTGATAAAGACATGGTGGAAGAAATAAAGAGAAAAATAGAAGAAAGAAGATTGAAAATGTTGGACGTAGATCCATATGGTGAAGAAAACTGGGAATGATAGTGTTACAAATCCAAATATTGGAAGATTTGATTTATTTTAATAATTTAATAAGATCTTCAGTTAAAATTGATATTAATTTTTTGCCTCCAATTTCAACATCCGGAATATTTTTTATAACTGAAAAAGTTGCATTACCATCTATCTCTAACTTTTCAATGTGTTCTTTTAACATTTCATCATGGGAATAGTGTTGTTTTAAATTATCTAAAAAGGATTTCAAATTAAATCCTTTTTTATTATTATATTTGATCATCTGAAGTTCGTTGCTTTGACGCTCAATAAGTATATACCACAACTTCTGTTTAGAAATTTTTATTTTTTCTAAAAAATTATAAGCTGAAGAAGCCTTTGTGTTTTTTGGCATTTTAGCCAAATGACCATGCAAATGTATTAAATCATCTTTATTATCTTCCATTAAACTATTAAATTTAATTTATTTGTATATATATAAACGATAATGTCATAAATGTCTAAAATAATTTCAAAATTATTTAAACATATAGTTTAACTGAATTATCAGAAACATTAAAATGAGCCAATATATCTTGGAATATTTTCAAATAGATCTTCCATATTAGTTACTATGTTTATTATAATATTTATCTACTGTATAATTATAAAAATTTCTTAATATTAGTTGAGATTCTATTCCCCACACGAGTAAATTTTTAAATAAATTAATGAAGTCATTTACTGTATCATTCCTCCTTGTGTATTCAGGCATAGTTTTATTAATTAATTCATTTTCATAATCAAAATGAATATTAGGATCATCATCTTTTCTATGTTTTAGATCATAAATCTCTTTTATTTGGGATTCTCTTTCTATCATTTATTATAAATATTTCTTTTTTTTCTATTTACGATTTTTAAAATTCATTAAAGTGTTTGAGAATATTTATTTCTGAATCATCGTCATCTTCTTCTTCTAATTCTAAATCTATATCAGTTATCATAGATGATTTTATTTTAATATGATCTTTTGTTGGAGGTCCCCCTTCATATTCAAATAAAAAATCTTCATATTTCAATATTTTTTTATGTATCATTTTTCATTTGAAATCCATAGATTTCAGTAATTATTTATTTTTAATCACCGTAATAATGACTGTATTTATCGTCATCATCTTTATTATTTTTACTTATCCATTTACCGTCTTTCCAAACCCTATTACCGTAATCGTCATATCCACCGCGAGAGTATCCAGTACCATATGTTGTTGTATCTTTTTTTCTATGTTTTCCAAAATTCTGCTTATCTCTGGCTTTATGTTTCACATAACCAGCATAAGGCCATACTTCCATCCAATTCTTGTCTTCTTTTTTAAATATTGAATAATTTGGATCTTGATAAGTATCCCATGCTTTAAAAATATCCGTTAATAATTCTGTAGATATTTCTATTTTGTATTCTTTTAATTTTTTTGAAAGGATATCAAATTTCATTTCATCATTGATTTTTAATTTGATAATTATTTCATGAACAGCCCATCTTAATTTATCGTTAGGATCAAAAGATGCCAGTTCTTCATTTAAAACTAAAAATTCTTGATATATTAACATGTAACTATATATAAATTTTTTCTTTTCTTTTTTTATATTAATTATTCTAAATATCATTATAAATCAATAAAATTAAACTTTTATCTACAGAATAAATATAAGATAAAAAAAATAATAAATACTTATGGAACTAACAGCTTATTGTATGAAAACAAAACAAAAAAATGTACCATTTGTGGGAAAACCAGAATTATCAAAAACAACAAGAGGTGGATACATCTTAAAGGGAGTGGATAAAGATGGCAATAAAATGAGTGCTATTATATCAAAAGAAAAAGCTGATGAGGCTATCAGATTAAATTTAGTAATAGAATAAAAAATAAAATTTTTTTAATCCCATATAAAATATTATATGGGATTTTTTTGTTATAAAAATATGGTGGAGAAAATTCTAATATATAAAAATAAAAAAATATTATGATAAATAAAACTAAAGTGTCGAAAAAGAAACATTAAGATAGAAATGATTTTAACAAAAACAGTAACGGTTAGACCTAATTCAAAAACTTTATCTTTTTATAAAAAATTAGGATATGAGTGTACGATGTACACTAAATTGATTATTCCTGTTGAACATTTAACAAAAGGTTCACATCAAATAATAGATGTGAAATGTGATTATTGTGGAACTGAAAAAAAATTAGATTATAACAGTTATTGGAGAAATACAAAACATTTAACTATTCCATATTCGTGTTCTGAAAAATGTGGAATGGAAAAAAGAAATAAAACTAATTTAAAAAAATATGGTTTTGAAAATGTATTTGAAAATGAAGAAATAAAAAATAAAATCAAACTATCTTATATTAATAATTTAGGAGTTGAACATCCATCAAAAAGTATTGAGATACAAAATAATATAAAGAATACTAATTTAGAGAAATATGGATATACGTGTTCATTATTAAATGAAGATATAAAAGAAAAATATGAAAAAACAAATTTAGAAAAATATGGTGTAAAAAATCCTTTTCAAAATGAAAAATCTAAAAATACAAAAAAAAATAATATTATTTATAAATACAAAGATAAAGGTTTGATTGATATTCAAAATAAAAAATATATTTTAAAGTGTGATAATGGGCATTTAATATATTTGGATAAAAATATATTTCATAACAGAATAAAATTAAAAACAATTTTATGTAACATATGTAATCCTATTGGCGATTATCATAGAAGTGGTTTAGAAACTGGATTAAGCGATTTTATTAAAATGAATTATGATGGTATAATAAAATTGAATAAAAAATTTAGTTATCAAGAAATTGATATTTTTTTACCAGAAATAAAATTAGGTTTTGAATTTAATGGCGTCTATTGGCACAATGAATTGTATAAATCAAATGATTATCATTTGAATAAAACTGAATTTTTTGAAAGTAAAGGAATTAAGTTAATTCATATCTATGAAGATGATTGGTTATATAAACAAGATATAGTTAAATCTAGAATATTAAATTTTCTCTATAAATCAAATAAAATATTTGCAAGAAAATGCAAAATAAAAGAAATTAATAACAATAAATTAATTAAAGATTTTTTAGAAAAAAATCATATTCAAGGATTTGTTGGATCCATGTTTAAAATTGGACTTTTTTATAACAATGAACTAGTTTCTTTAATGACCTTTGGACAGTTAAGAAAATCAATGGGTCAAAAATCAACAGAAGGATCATACGAAATGTTGCGTTTTTGCAACAAATTAAACACTAACGTCGTTGGTGGAGCTAGTCGTTTATTTAAGTATTTTATTCGAAAATATAAACCAAAAGAAATTACTAGTTACGCTGATAGGAGTTGGTCATCAGGAGAACTATACGAAAAACTCGGTTTTAAATTAGTCCATAAAACAAAACCAAATTATTATTATGTAATAGACCGAACTAGAAAATATAGATATAATTTCAGAAAAGATAAACTTATAAAAGAAGGATACGATCCATCTAAAACTGAACACGAAATAATGCTAGAAAAAAGAATTTTTAGAATATATGATAGTGGTAGTTTAAAATACTCTTTTACTTAATACTTACACCGGTCCATATTATATTAATAGTAGAAAGTCCATTTATCGTGGGAATGTCACTATAATATATACCATTTCTATCATACCATCCGCCTCGTAAAATAGCAAATTCATTTTTATCAGCTACTATATCGCCTTGAACTGGATCTAATCCGAGAGTTTTATTAATGTCGTATCTATCTGGAAATGTCGTAGTTGGTGGTAATAAAGAAGTATCGTTTGTATTTGGAACATTTGAATTTTCAACTCTTATATTTCTATCTCTATGATAATCTTCATTTTTTTTACACACAAAATCTAAATTAATACTATCTACGTCAGATATTCCGTCTTTTATTTTAGTTATCAAATCAGATTTAACTATCCTATCATATCTATTGTTGTTAACAAAATAATCAGATACGATGGATATTATTTTATTTCTTATATTGTCTTCAAAATCGGTGTTGAATCTTCTAACATAAATGTTAACTATGTATCTTGATATAATTGGATCTATTATTTTAACATTTGTTGTCATCGATAGTATTCCCAATAATTTAAGATAGTCTAATACTTTGTTTTTTTCGTTTTCATCTAGATAAAATGCATCAAACGGTATATTGAAATAATTATAATCATTTATGAAATAATTTTTTACATCGGGTATCAAATACAAATAAATGATATTATTAGTCACTGTTGGAAAGTATTGTTTTAAATTTTCTATAATTTTATCTCTATTTTTTACATTTTGACCAAATGTTTCTGTTATAAATTGATTGATATAGAAATTATTATTTAAATTACTATCATCCAATGTATTATATGCGTTTATAAGAGAAAAAAGATTCAATTTTTTTAATTGATAGATGAATTGTTCTGGAGTTGCCAAAACAAAATTACGTGAAACATGTGGTATAACATTTCTTGTGAATATTTTATTTTCTTTATTTGAACCAAAAGTTATATCATTTTCGATAAATATGTCAAACAAAGTGTCCATGTCCAATAATTCACCATTACCATCGTAAACTGAATCAATAAAAGTAAAATCGTTTGCTTTATTATTTAGTATATTTCCGTTTTTACCATCAGATAATAAATATCTGACAGTTATTGTTGATCCTATTTCAGGAACAAATCCAAAATCGCCTGTTCCAAAATAAATATCCAACCCTCCATTAAAACCAGTCCTAGAATAAAAAGCATATTCAAAAGGTAACATATCATATAAATGTGCTTTTGAATTTAATAAAATACCGTTGTAGAAAACAGCGAAATTAAAGTTTTCAATGTTATTTAATCCTGTTACGTTAACACTATATGATTGATTTTTTACACCTCGTCCGGTAAAACTTGTAATTTCATATTTGCCTTGTATTACATTTAAAGGTATTGTCATATTTGATGTGATATCATATATCACGTATTCCGAACCAAGGATTATATTATAGTATAAACTGTTTGTCTTATTTTTAATCGCCGTTCTATTATTTATTTTCATTTTACTCCCGCTGATTTGATTGGCGATATCTATACCAACTTTTAATTTTAAATTAATTGTTCCAGTCGCTGATATGGGTCTTGTTGGATTATGACCACTAATACGGGCTAAATTGTTTATAATTCTTTCGTCAGTTGCTGAATCTATTGACAATTGATTAACTGAATTTTTGTTATAAATTAAATTATGTAAAAATAATTCCTTATCCAACTTAATAATTTGACCATATGGTGAAGCTTCTGAAAACAAAATATCTGATTTAGAATAGGTGTTTTGTAACCACGCTTTTATTTGATTGCTGAGTCTATCATATTGCGTTTCTATGAAACTAAAAATTGGCATGATATTTTTTTATTTTTATATATTAAATTTCACACATTGTAATCAATGATTCATTTTAAAATATTATCTTTCAATGTTTCACCAATTGTTTGAACCAATGTATCTAATCCGGATTTTTCTATATCTATATTTTTACCGTTTATATTAAAGGTTAAAATGAAGTCATTTTTTCCTTCTTTTTTTATGAATAATTCTACTTCTTCTGATGTGTTCACATTTAATACAAAATGAAATGATAAACTTTTACACGGCATCACTTTCATTTTTGGTTCGTATTTAAATCCAGTTAAAGATATGTCCTTAACGTTTTCTTTATTAAACCAATCATTGACAACAAAAGATGGATGTTTTATGAACTCAGATAATATTTTTATATTATTACCAAATTCATTATTTTTAATGACATTTTCCCATTGATTTTTAAAATCGTTTATATTATCAATGATTTTCATTTTATATTGACAATTAATATCAAATAAATATTTGAAGAAATTTTGTCCCTCTTTATTAGGTACAATATATTCTTTTTCTTTATCTACTACAAATAATAATTTTGTATATAATATCACATTTGATTCAGTGAATAATCTATTGAAAAATATTATAAGTCTGAGGACACCGTCCTTTTCTTCATAAACCGAATCTGAGAATTGAATTTCACTTCCTCTCATAACATCTTTTATTGCTGTTTCTATTTCTCTTATTGAAATTTTGGTCATTTTATTTATTTTTTTTTAATCTCCCCCATCTAGTTGATTTAGACGTTGCAAAGAATAATTGTAATTGTCAATATCTTTTTTCTTATTTTTTTTAGAATTTTTAGGTGAAAATAAAAATAGATGATGACTAGTCATAAAGGTGTCATAAATACCAGTATAATCTATTATTCTTCTTAACCTTATATTATAAATGTTTTCTAATTTATTAGATGTTGCGAATCTATGAAGGGATTTATAATTTCTTATTTCATCTCTTTCGTATCCGGGTTGTTCATCTTCCCATGTCTCTTCCCCATATGGATCTATATTCACGTAAGTATTTAAAATTTCTTTTGTTTTTTTATCCTTTATGGTACCTGAAAAATCTATTAATGTTATATCTTGATAATCTAATATGTTTAAATCTGTTATAATCCCGTCATTTTTAATTTTATCTATAAATGATTTTATATTTCTTCTATCTCCGATAATAGCATATATGTGTTGTCTAAAGTTATCATTTCTAAAATCTTCAGATAATTCTCTCATTTTTTTTCTGATTAATTTTCTTCTCGCGATTGGAAAAAATATTGTAATAAGTAAATTCATCACACTAAAAGAATTTATTATATAACCGGCTGATGACAAATATTTTTTCCAATCGGGTCCTAAAATTTGAATTAATAATATTGAAAAAGCAATAAACATCATTGCGAAAGAACCGTTACACGCCAAAAGATACATTTTTCTTAAAAATTGTTCTTTTTTTTGAAAACTCAAATTTTTCAAATATAATTTTATTTTATCTCCAACATCAGAAATTATTCCTTCGTTTAAGAAATCATCATATTTTAATAAATGTTCATCCATTTTTATCTTTTATTTTTTAATCCATATTTTCTGTAATTGTCATTATAGTCATTCAGTCCATAATCATATTCACTTTTAATTATCCTTTTTTCTTTATTTTTAATCCCTATAACTATTGAATTGTCCAGGAAATCTTTAATATAGTTTATTTTTCTCAATCTAATATTATAATATCTCGATATATTATTTCCCAATCTATCAATTTTCAACACATTCACATTCATCATATATTGTTTATATATATCTTCTCTATTCATTTTTTTGTTTATTTCTTCATCGTCTTCCCAATCTTCTTCACCGTAAGGATCTTCCATTGAATGTATTTTTATAATTTTTTCTATTTCTTCTTTACTTTTTACACTATTTTTTACTGATCCTCCAAAATCAATGACATCAACATCGTCTATTTTAGCTAAATGTCCGTCATCTATTAAACCATCATCTTTTAATATTTTGATAAATGCTTCTTTATTTTTTTTATCACCTATTATAGCATATACATAGTCACTAAATTCATACTTATTAATTCTATTTCTAATGTCGGTCATTTTTCTTCTTATCATATTTTTTCTTTCAGATTTTAATGTCGTACTCCATCCAAAAATGAACCACATACACATTAAAACGATTTTAACAGATGAATATTCTTTTAAAAATTCTTTTATATTTGTCACTTTCAATATTTCACACAGTGCTGACGCGACAAGTAAAATTGATAAAGATATTGATCCATATACGAGATATTTATAAATTTTTCTCAAATAGAATTCCCTCTTTTGAAAGTCCAATTTATCCCAAGCATTTCTTATTTTTATCTTAATTTTATTAAATTCTTCTTTTACATTAGAAATAATTCCTTCATTTATGAAATCGTCATATGCTAATAGATTATTCATTATTTTGTTTGTTTTTTTTATTCTATATATTAAAATATAAAACAAAAAAAGATCTCGAATAGAGATCTTTTTTCAATAAAAATTAAATATGAAAAATTAATCATGAGCTATTGATTGAATGCTTTGAATCTGTGATGTTAAAAATTCTTTCGTTATTAAATATCTATGATCTATATCACTAGTATCACTTTCATCAATTCTTAAAATATTTACTTTTATTCCTTTATAATAATGTACTTTTGGAGTACCTGCTTTAATTAAATCCATGCCATACGTATCCCAATTTAAACCCAATTGAGCTCCTTGTTTACTGACTATTTTATACATTCCAGAATAATCAGTATATCCAGTACCTGTCATCAATAAAAAGTCCTCAATAAAAATCCAGTCATCAACATAAAATAAATTTCCATCGTTTATTGTTATTGAAGTTCCGGTTGTTGTTGTCGAACCACGAGTATAACCAGTATTAAATTGGGTTACAAAAGTGGTCAAATTCATATAATATGCGGTATTAAATGTGGAACCGGTTGGATTTGTGGGATCATATTCTGATATATCTATTGGAGTATATAAAGAATCTATTAAATTTTTCTCGGTTCTAACATTCGGAGTTCCATCATAAAACATCAAATTTATGTTTAAAACATTATAATATAATCCGATGTCGGGTCTTATAATAAAATCAACTGATTGTTTATATTGCAAATCTTTGTCGAGAGCGACATTAAGAATCGTATCTGAATTATCTATAACCATATTATTATAAATGTTAACCAAAAATTTACCATCATTTGGTACAGATATTATTTGAGATGATGTTGATGATAATGTGGTTCCGGTATTGTTTGTTCTAGCCATATTATAATCTACAATGTCAGTTGTATAAAGATTATAAATTTCGTTGTAATCCACGTTAATAACATTGAAACTAAGTGCTGGATAATTTTTCGTATAATCAATGTTTATTTTAACAGTATCAGAATTGACAAATTGATTTGTTTGATACATTTTTAACAGATCTTCCATATTTCTCAATCTGTTTTTTATATCATTTATGTCCGTTTGAGAATATAATAAACTTTTCAATTTATTAATATCTTCATTCATTGTCATAAATTCCCCTATAATCACTTTAAATTGATCTGTCAATAATACGTAGTTACTCATAACTTTGTTGTATAAATCAAAACCAAATATATCGTATATTGATGTTGGATCATATCTCAAAGGCAACATATCGTTATCAACGGCATAATTTAAATTTAAATTATAAATATATGAATATCCGTCTTGTGTAGAATTAGTTACTAATTTTTTTGTCAATGATATTTGTCTATCATTTGCTGTTCCATAATCGTTATCTGGATTATCCAAAAATTCGATACCATATAAATTCACATAATCTTTATTTGTGGTATAATCATGAATATTATAGTACCAAAGAATAGCGTTAAATTCGAAATCTGAAGGTGGATTTCCGTTTATTGATATTGTATTAAACTCATCAAAATTATTTACTTTTGATGATGCCTGTTGTGCTCTATAATAATGATTTAAATTGAAATCTAAACACAAACCATCAATATTATCAGAATTAAAATCTGTTAGATTTTCAAAGGCATCGTCGACAGCCAATCCGACATTATTAAGTTTTAAATTACCATAATATTCACCACTATAACGCATAGAATCCCCGGGACTTAAAACATAAGTTTTATCAAAAGTATCATAATAACCAAAATAAGATCCAGGATAATCAGTTGGATTTGTTCTAATAGGTGATGATAATATTTCTGAACCTATAATTTCATCTTGTATTTGTTCATCCAATATGGGTATTTCTAATCCAGGATAATAATTAGTATTTTGATTTATTTCAAAAAGAATTGTTGGAGTCATTCCCGCGTGAGATGGAATCATAGCTGTAAACTCTGTAAATGTTTGTTGAGAAGATTTTACTTGACTTGTCGCTTGTATTTCACCGATATACTGAATTAATTTATGATAATGTAAATAACATGTTCCAGTATAAGAATTACCGTCACTATATGAATAATTGAGCGTTATTGTAGTGTCATTTGTGCCAAATTCTATATTACTTATAGTGTGTGTAGAACCAGTGAGAACAGGATTTATAGTTGCACCAGATAACCAAATATCATCACCCACTTTAAATTTAGCTAAACTGTCAATAGTTATTATTGGATTATCACTTTCTGAAGTTATAGTACAAGTATAATATCTAATTTCTCTTTCTTTCCATAAATATTTTCTAAAATAATCATTATTTACTATAGTTGACGCGTTTGGATTATCAAAATCAGATAAATTTTTGTCCCAATCGATTTTATGTTCGGCTGGTTCTAAATCTATTATATTATGTAATCTACACCATTTCCAAAATATTTCTTCAGTTGGCGTTCTTTTTTCTAATGGATTATAAAAATCCGAATTCATTGTTAAACGTGTCTCTCTAAAACAAGCGTCTTGATTTGCTATATAATTCCTAATTGATTCCACTAGTTGATCTGCATATTGATTATTTGTTGGATATCCACTATTAGGATCGAAATTATAAGTATTGATACCGTATTCTGGATCAATAACATTGGTTTTTGTGAAATTTAAAACTTTTCCACCAGAACTTTTATCTATACCGTCACTTCTAGGAATATTTAGTAAAACGAATTTTGTTACTTGTAAATTATCTTGTGATGAAGAATTCACATCATTTGCAGCCGAAGGAAATGAAATAAATGTGGTACCCTTCTCTCTTAATCTTTTATATAGGGGACAACTTGCCATTTAAATTTTATTTTTCTTTTATATATTAAATTTCAAAGTGCATAAAAAAATCTTTTTTAAGGATACTTTTTGACTGTTTTTTATTTAAATAATTTTTTTATTCAGTAAAAAATTATTATTTTTGTATTAAACTTTTGATAATTCATATTGTTCTGGAAATATTTATAAAATATGAAAAATTTCATTATTGTTTTAATCGGATTAAGTATATTATTTGGTACTATTTTTAGTATCGCATTAATAGTTGTCACCTTTAAGGGTTGGAAATTAAATAAAATAAGCAAGAAAGAAGATTGGAAATCATATATTATAGCAATTGAATATTGGATTTTATTAATGATATTTTGGATTATTTATTTATATTTATTTGAATTTAAACAATAAAAATTATTCACATTTTTAAAAATAATGACATTTACTATTTTCTCTGATTAAATTAAAAAAAAAGAGGGCAAAATGCCCTCTTTTTTTTTGAAATTGCGGTGATGCAGCGTCACATTACACAATTAAATTTCATTTATATTATCTTCTTCATCTTCTTTTTCTTCATCATCTTCTTTATCTTCTTCATCATCTTCTTTATCTTCTTTTTTATCTTTTTCTTCTTCATCATCTTCTTTTTCTTCTTCATCATCTTTTTTAATTTCAAAATCGATATCTTTAATACCAAGTGATTCAAATTCATCATTTTCATCTTTCCCCAAATCTTCGAATTCTATATCTACTTTCAAAAAGTCCTTTAGTTGTTCGCTCAAATTTGAATTTTCTATATCTTCTTCTATTTCTTCGATTATATCGTCATCTGGGTCTAACGAATAGTCAATGTCGGAATTATACATTTTTTCTTCAAAATCATCATCATCTTCATCATAATCTGAATCTGTTTCCAAGTATTCATCAAACGAAGAAATCATTTCTTCTATTTCGTCAAAATTATCTTTTATTGCAAGATTTTTTAATTTTTTCATAAAAAAATCTTGTGATGATTCGTCCTCATAATCACTATCATCGTCATCATAATTGATTATATAATCTTTTAATTCATCAAAATAATTATCTTTACTCATTATGTATTCCATTACATAGATATAAGACGGTTTTTTAATGTTTGAAGATTCTCTTGATCCTCCGCCAATGAAATCGTTAAAATTATTTATCATATTATGGTTTATTTTTTATGTGAACTTATATATATTATTTATATAATTAAAATCGAAAAGTTTTCAAAAAAATCATTAGTATTAAAATATAGTTGTAGTTTTTCAATGCATCTCAATTCGACGAGATTATCTGTTAAAAATCGGCATTTTTATAGTGGCATACAATATATTCTGGCATTTTATCCAATTTTTTGAACTTATATCCAAGAGAAGACAATTTCATAAAATATATAAAATCGTGCCCATATCCTGTAGAAAATTTAAGATATTCTCCATTTTTCAGTGTCTTTGGAGACTTGTGACTTATACTAGATGTACCTATTGACGCCCATCTTGGTTCGACTACTCTAACGTGTAATTTTGAAAATTCTTTATTTAATGTCATATAATCATTATAATATACGAAATCGTATTTATTTATATCGAATTGTTCTTGTATTATTTTTAAATGGTTTTTGCCTATTACATCATCAGCATCCAAGTAAGTAACAATATCACCGTTGATCACTTCAAATGCTATATTTCTCATTATACCAGAATATAATGGTTGTTTTGGTATAGGGATGAGTTTTACATTTGGTTTATTTGAAAAATTTTCATTAAATAATCTATTAGTTATTTCACAGCCATCAGAAACTATTATGAGTTCTTTATCTTCATATGTCTGATTCAAAAACGAATTAACGGCTCTTTTGAATTTTAGATCTAAATTTTGTCTTCCAGGCATACTAAGAAAACTAGCCATTATAACGGATATTTTCATAACAAACTTATTTTTTCCTTATATAAATATAAATCAACAATAAGTTTTATTTCCTATTGAAAATTTTTTATTTTAAGAATTAATATTTATCTTTGTAAAAAGAATTATTATTATTAATATGGTCTATACTAGTAATTTCGCGAATTTGAAGAAATTAGACAAAGACAAATGTGTGTCTATTGCTAGGGGTACACCAAAATTTTTTAATGGTGAAATTTTTTATCCTCTTATTCCTACTTGGGATATGATAATGAATCACAAAAATAATAAAATAACAGATGGACAATATACTTTACTTTATTATGAAATATTAGAAAAAATTAATCCAAGAGAAATAATTGAAGATTATAATGAAAAAATATTTTTATGTTGGTGTGCTAAAAACAAATTTTGTCATAGACATATTTTTGCAGAATGGCTTAATAAATATAAAAATGAATCTTGTAAAGAAATTTAATCATGTATTATAAATTCACATCAGATATTACTAGATTTGGACCAATTCTTTGTCCTTACGTATTAGAAATAGACGAAAATAACATCAGATATAGCAAAAGAAATAAAAGTTTATTAAATAAAAACACAATGACGATAGGCATTAATAATGTTGCTGCAGTAAAAGTGGAAGCATCATTAATTGGTACTATTTTAACTATTTCCAGTTTTGGCGGAGAAGATATTGTTATTAAAAAAATGAATATCCAGGACGCTTATAGAGCCGAAGAAATAATCAATAATATGAAAAAAAAAATTTAAAAAAATCTTGTAAAATAAAAAAAATATGAATACATTATTAAAATACGGTAAAAAATCATCAAATCAAGATGTCGAAAATTTTAAAAATGAAAATCAAAATACCGATGAAGACGTGGTAAGAGAAATAGAGAAAGAAAATGATGATATTATTAAATATCGGGATGAAGATTTTATAGAAAAAATAAAATTAAAAGCGTTGGAATCATATGGAAATTGGGGAAAACATTGGTATTCTTTGCAATACGATAATTATTGTGACAATAATTATCAACCATACTGCTGGAAGCGAAGCGAACCACAGGAAAAAAAGACATCGAATAATGATTCTTTAATTGACACAATTAAAGCTCTTATAAAAGAAAATGATGAATTAAAAACCGAAAAGAAAAAAATCGAAAGAGATCTAAATTCTGAAATTATTAAAATGAAAAAAATCATTATTGATTTACAGGAAAAACTTAAATTCATTGATAGTGATATAGATAGATATAAAAAATATAAAGAAATAGATCCTTACGATGAGGAAAATTGGTGTGATTAATAAAAATAAAAAAAAAGAATGACAGGAATATTTAAAAATAATAAAATCAAGTATAGTACACCATTTATCAATTATTTAACGGGAGGTAATTGGGAAAATGGGTTTTCACGTGTTCAAACAGATTATCCCCAGGATTATGAATATGATTATGTTTCTGAAAAGAATCTCATTGATGGAGAAACATATGAGTTTGAATTAAAGGATAATATAGCTCACATAAAATAAAAAAAATAAAAAGTATAATTACGACGTGAAACCAAGTGAATATAGAATTGTTGAATTTTATTGCTAGTAGATAATTTAAAAAATGCGATTAATAAAAACAAATTATAAAACTAATAATATAATCTTATCGAAATGAACATAAAAATAAACGAAAGAAAAAATGAGATTAAAGAGAAAGAAAAAAGATGATATCGAAAAAATTTTAAACAGGATAAATGAAATAAATAAAATAAAAAACGATCTCAACAAAGAAATTGAAGAATTGAGAGATAAATGTCCACATAATAATAAGAAAATTGGATATTTATTAAATTCATTTGATTCTTACAATATAACTGAGATTTGTACAGATTGTGGAAAAATATTAGGACCTATAACAGAATTAAACATAAGAAACATATGAATATAATAATTTTAATATTAGCAATTATATTTTTAATTCTTTCTATAAATGCATCTTATATTTTTATAAAAAATATAGAAAGCAAAAGACCAAAATGGATGTCATATAATTGGATATTCGTATTTCTTTTATATGGAACAATAGTCTGTCTTGGATATTTCTTGAAATTCATTCTACATCTTTTAAAATAAAAAATCAATCATGAAAAAAATATTTTTAACTTTAACAACTATCTTTATTTTGTCATGTTCTACGAACAATAGACAAATTAAACAAGTTATCGATTACGATAATATTAATAATACATATAGTATAACAACAAGTTTTGAATATCCGGAATCTTATTGGTCACACGTTTATTGTAAATACGGCGCCGATTCTATAATGAAAGTGGAATACTCTAAAGCTGATTCTATTCAAAAATTAATGGACAAAAAAACAAATAAATAAAAATTATATGAAAAAATTAATAGATAACTTAAAGATAAATAAAATTCCAATTATACTATGGTCATTCATAGTATTATATCTGACGATATTATTAATCATTTTAAAATAGATTTTCTTAAAAATTATTTTATGAAATTAAATTTAGAACAAAGAAGTAAACTATTTGAAATAGTTAAAAAACACATCACAAATAATAAAGATAAAGTAAATATAATTTCATCGGATCATCCAAATATGTCATTTGTATATAATGACGATGACTATAAAATTACTTATTTTTATAATCAATTCGCCCTCGGAATAACAACTGGAGATGTTGTTCAAATCACTCTATACGATAAAAAATATAAAAATATTGTCAAATTTGATAGTGGTGATTATATTTTTATGAAAAATAGAAAAGACATGCTTGAACTTGTTGAATATATTCATATCAACATTTTCAAATATGATAAAACAGATAATGATAATCAAATTATAATTAATAAAATTTTAGGATTATGATAAAAATATTGATGATTATATTCGGTTCTTATATATTATCTATTTTCGTTACTAGATATTTAAATCGTGTAGAAGATTGGTCCAAATAATTAATATATAATAATAAAAACATATGGGTTATACTACAGAATTTCAAGGTACTTTAAATTTTAGCCGACCAGCAACCGCAGAAGAAAAAAATTATATTAACTTGATATCACGTACACGTAGAATGAAACGCGATGTCGTCAAATTAATGGAATTATATAATGGAAAAGGCGGAAATCCCTTTGCCGATGGATATACACCGGAAGAAATATATGGTGTCGATGGTGAATATTTTGCTGTAGATGATGGTCTTAATGGTCAAAAATATGACGACTCTATCGTTGATTATAATGTCCCACCTGGTCAAATGTCCTACGTTTCTATTAGAAAAGATGAAAGACCAGCGTTAGAAATGGCGAGGATTTTTAATGAAAATAGAAGAAGAATTAACGATGGAGATTGTCAACCGAGTTTGTGGTGTCAGTGGGTTATTACTGAAGACGGAACCGGGCTGGAATGGAACGGTTATGAAAAATTTTATGAATATGAACATTGGCTAAAATATCTCATAAAACATTTTTTTAAAAAATGGGATATTAAATTGAATGGTGAAATTTTTTATTATGGAGAAGAACCTGATGACAAAGGAATCATATCAGTAAAAGATAATATCGTTGAGTTAAAAGAAATAGAAATAAAAAGAATATTTACACCAGAAGATCCTTATGGTGAAGAAGATTGGAACGAATAAAAAATAAAAAATGAAAAAGAGAGAAAATCAAATTTGCATGTCTTGTCTTGGTGAGTTTCCAGATAAAGATATTTATTGGATTAATAGAATCAATTGTCAAGTTTTACATTGTTTAGATTGTATAGAAAAAAAAGGAATTGAAAAATATATTCCTTACTCAAAACCAAGAAAAAGAAAAACAAAAGATTAATTTTTTAATATAAATCTCATGATACAAATTGTCGAATCGCCAAAAGAATTGTTGATCAAATCTCCAATTGAATTATTTTTAGCTGGTGGTATTACAAACGTGAGAGATTGGCAATCAGATTTGATAGAAAGATTGTTAATAGATAGTGAAAATAAAATACACGATTATCTTTCTAACGTAGTAGTATATAATCCTAGAAGACAATATTTCCACAATGAAGTGGATGAAATTATCAAACAAATTAATTGGGAACATTGCAAATTGAAAAAATCAGATATAATTAGTTACTGGTTTGCTAAAGGTTCTCTTAATCCAATTGTTTTATTGGAATATGGTAAATTTGGATTATCGAGTAATAAACCGATTGTTGTTGGTATAGACGAAGGATATGAAAGAAAAATGGATATTGAAATTCAAACAAAATTGTCAAGACCTGAAATTAATATAAATTATAATTTTAAAGATTTTTATTATAATGTATTAGCTGAAATTAAAAAATTATGCAAATAAGAAAAAAAATTATTCAAATAAGAAGATTATTTGGATTTCAATGGTTTGATAAATGGTGGTGGAAATATTTATTAGAAAAACCAGATTGGTATTCTAAGGGTTATGCATCAGGATGGACAAGATTCTGGTGTAGAGCAAATGGTCATCGAAGTGGAGTCTGGTGGAATAATCCCGGTAGTGAACCAAATATGAGATGTAAAAATTGCGGTGACGATTTAGGTTAAAAGAAATATGAAAAGTGATTGGAATGTTTTTATTATAAATACATTATTGGCTTTTGTAGTGACATTAATTTTTTATTTCACAAATGTTGTCGGTAATAATGAGTTTGAGAGAATTGTCATTTTTCTCTTAACAATTATTTGGTTTTATCAAATGGACATTTATAGAAAAAAATAACAAAGGAGGTATATATGATAGTTTTTATTTTAGTAATTGGATTAATATTGTTCTTATTATTATTGACGTATTTTCATCAAAGAGAACAAAGAAATAATATGGAAGAAGATGAAAATTATGTTGAACCAAAAATAGAAAGGGAGGAGGATGAATCATGAATTATACAATCACGTATGATAATATTACTTGGACTAATGATTCAACAGATGTTTTCAAAACATATGAACAACCAGTTGAACAATCTGTTGAATCATATTATTTAGATTACAACACTATAATTGATATTAATAATATGAGATCAGAAATCTATAACCTTAAAAAAGAATTAGAAGATTCTAAAAAAATCATAAATAAATTAGAAAAATTAATATTTGAATTTATTGATAATCCAGATAAAATAAAAAGTATAAGAAAAATAGATCCTTATGGTGAAGAAGAATGGTGAAAATAAAAAACGAGAATCAAATTTAATAGAGAAATATAAAATGTCATCTGATTTAGCATATTCAATGATGAATAACACTATATCAGAATATTTGATGTTGTATAATCATCGATTTAACACATCACGAACCAGAAAAGAAATTGTTGATGGGATATCAATGAAAATTGAAGAACAAAAAAGACAATTTCTTGACGATGATATAAACTATGAAGTAATATGTAATGAAACAAATAATCCTGATATTATTGTCGATATTCAACATTTAATAGTCGATGTGGATATAATAATAAATCATTTTCATTATATTTTACATTATCATTTAGGAGGAGAAGAAGTAAAAAAACCAACCAAAATAATGAATCAAATTTTTACAGACGAAGATCCTTATGGTGAAGAAGATTGGGGGGAATATTAATAGATGAAAAATTAATTTTAATATATAAATAAACATGAAAATAAATTTCAATCACACAGAATGTTGTTTAATGATTATCATTGTTATGATTTTATCATGCTGTTGTAGTACATCGATCAATATGGTAAGAGAAAAGGAATATTCATTAAGAGATGATATAAACAAAGATATTATTGAAGTGTTTTACAATAATGATACTGTTGGTAAAACTAATATGATATATTTACCTAAATAATACATGTATAAAAATTTTTACAGATGAAGATTATTTATCTTCCCATTTTTCTTCATCGTATGGATCTACTATTTTTCTTTTGATCTTGGTTTTTTTTATAATTTCTTTTTCTTCATCTGTCAAATTAAAAACATTTGATAATTTTTCTCTTTTTTTCAAATTTTTAGATAATATATAAATATCATTTATACAAGAGGATATTTGCTCATTGTTATTTTTTTTAATTGATTCAATCAATTGCAATTTAATATTTCTTAATTCTTCCTCGATATCTGGATATTTTTCTATTAAACCCTCGATAACTTTAAATCTTTTATTAGTAATACCTAATAAACCAATTGATCTTAAATTATTATATAATTTCTTTAATGATACTTTAAAAATTAAATTTAATGATAATGGAACATAAGAAACTAAAGCGATCGCTCTAAAAAGATCTTTCACAATAACATTATCTAATAATAATCCAAACCAACAAAAACTTCCAAATATACTTGTTATGAATAATGATGCCCAATCATTTATATTCATTTTTTTATTTACGAAATCATACAACCCTTCGTTTACAAACTCTTCATATCTTTTTATATTATTCATGAAAACAATTATTTTCTTTATATATTAATTTTTTTTATTTTTTTTTGTTTTTATATCTTGAAATTAATTTTCTTTTAGATTTTTCTTGATTTTTAATAATTTCCATTTTTCGTTTTTTAATGATTTCTTGTTCAACTTTATTTGGTGAAGGATTACATCTACAATATAAATTATAGAATGGTTGTGTATTTTTAATATTTATTATATTTTGATCGACTACATATTTATTACCGAATTTATATTCTGGTGTATCTTCACCCAACCAATAAACATCGTCATCTATTTCAAAATTTTTATCAAAAGCAAATCTTTCAGACCCATTTGGATCCAAATAATTGATTCTATATCCTCTTGATTCCATGTCAGAACAATAAGGGGATTTATCCTTACTCAGAGGCATTCTGGTATTAAATGCGTATAATTCATTGAATTTTTTAATATGTATCATTATGTCTGGATTTAAATCTGAAATAAGTCTCGTGGATTTACCCTCCTTATACGTTTAGGTTTAAATGTATCATCTTCATTATAAGAAACAAACCAAAGTCTTATCACGTCTTTTTTGGGCATCAAAACGAAACTATCGTCTTCTGGATCTTCACGATAAATATCAATTAAATCTTCACTCGAAGAGTTATCAATTGACCAATATTTTCCTCTGGAAAATTCTGGTATGGTTTCTAGCGGATTTTCATTTTCTCTTCCGTGATAAAATCTCATATCTTCAACAATTTGTCTGCATATGCCATATTCCTTCACTATTTAATCCTTCTTTTAATCCATCAAAAGATTTCTTCTTTTCATGATAGAAATGATCAAAATTCATAATATTATCCATGTTGTTTTTATTATTATATATAAAATAAAAAAATCTTTTATTGGAAAAAATCATTGAATTTAAATATATAATTTTTTATTTTATAAAAAAATCATTAATTTTGTATTATGATATATTTTACATCTGATCTGCACATATCGCACACCAACATTATTCGTTTTTGTAATAGACCTTTCAGCGATGTTCATTCTATGAACAAACACATGACAGAAACATGGAATAAAATAGTTAAACCAGAAGACGAAATTTACATATTGGGTGATTTTTCTTTTAAAAATACTAAGAGAAGAATAAGGGATGCTATGTCCAGATTGAACGGTAAAAAATATATGATTAAAGGTAATCATGATCGTTCAGACGAACTAAATAATCTATTAAACTCCAAATTAATTGAGTGGTGGAAATATAATTATGAATTTACTTATGAATATAAAGGAAAAAACTATACAATTCTTTTAAGTCATTATCCGCATTATCCAACATCAGATAATGTTATTTGTTTATATGGTCACATTCACGAAAGAATATTATCTGACGTTATTAACGGAGCTTTTAACGTCGGAGTAGATTGTGTTGGTTATGAACCAATTTCAATTGAAAAATTAATTGAACAATATGATATAAACAGAAAATGAAAAATGTTTTTTAATATATAATTAAAAAACAACACAATAATGAATAATATAATGGATTTTAAGTCATATGAAGCCAAACAAATTGGTTCGATTAATTCAACCACAATGGAAACCCTAACATCATATTATATATGTAATAAATGCAATAATACATTTACATCTTTTAATGAACTACCAGCTAATTGTCGTAAATGTGGAAACAATGACATGAAAGAAATATCTGTATTTGATTATTTTACTAATTTGAAAAAAAATGCTCCCCCAGAAGAATATAAAAAGGAATTTAAAAAGAAAAAAGAACGTGAAAATACAATGATCGATTTAGTTGGTCTTGGGAAATTTCAAAAAATGAGAAAATTTAAAAAGGGGATTAATTAAATAAAAAATCTTCCGACATTATATAATTCAATAAATTTTGTTATTAATTGTTCTTGAACATACACTCTTTTATTTATATCGTCTGTCGCTGGAGTTTCTATCGTTATTGATCTATGTACATTACCTATAGTAAAAAGATAATCATCAATAGTACCATCCCTTTCATTTAATATTACTCCATCTTTAGTTTTGCCTTGATATGTTTTACCATCAGGTTTTTTTCCAAAATATCGATTTCCTATTTCTTGTAGTTCTTGACAAAAAAAATCAGGTTTTGCATCATTTATTAATTCGTAAATAAAAAAATGTTTTTCATTTACATCTTCATGACAAGACAGAAATCCGTTTTTAGCTAATTCGCTAATTCTAATAAAATTTTTATTTAATATTTTTCCTTCTTCTGTAATTTCTGGTTTTCCTGATTTTGTTCTAAAATATCCCGAATTAATACTTTTTAAATCAGCATTAAATCTTATTCCTTTACTAAAACCAAAAGGATTCATAATTGGAATGAAAGATATGTTAACATGAATTTTCATCAATTTTAATTTCATAATAACATTAAGTATTCCCCAGGGTCCACCGGATTCTTCGCCGTGAACTCCGCCCATGATTAATATATTTGGTCTGCCTTTTTCGTGATCATTTTGAACATGAAAAATAGAAAGATCTTCTATTTTACCAAGTTCTTCTATTTTTAGACCTGATTCGAACATACGACTATAATAGTAATCTATGTCATTTGTTTTATGACCGTTGTACAAATTCCATATGTATGGTTTAAGTTCTCTACCGTTTATAAAAATCGACTTACTCATTCTTATTAAATTTCGGAAATTATATTTTCCCATTTATTATTTATCCAACCTTTAATATTATAAGGGGATTTTATATTTTTTTCTTTAATAAAATTTACAATTGTTGTAAAATTCAGTGCAATAAATGTATTATACCCCTTACCAGGTTCTCCCCATTCCAATTTAAATTCTTCATAATAAGGATTAAAACTTTCATTTACTCTCATATTTGATATTTTTTATTTTTTATATTTCTTCAATTTTCCATCCCCAATCTTCTTCGCCATATGGATCTATTTCAGGATTTTCTATTTTTTTAAAATCTTTAATTTTTCTCATATTATGTGGGCTCACCCACCAATTGATTTCTTCTATATAATATAATTTACCAAAATATCTATAAAATGCTACTATTTCACCATTAAAAATATTAGTATGAACATCAGAGTCATAAGTTATATTGTCTATAGTTCCAATTAATCCATCTAATTCACGTTCATCAGCGTTTCCTCTTAAAACGACTTTATCACCAATTTTAAAATCATCATCGATATTTTCTTTTATATACGTTGAAAAATTACTTATCATTTTTTTTAAATAGATTTTTAATATGATATTCATCATCGATTTCGTGATCTTCAAGATCTTCAATTTTTTTTTCGATATCCTTATAGATTCCTTTAATATTATCTATATTTATCCACAAAAAATTGCCATCGCTCCCTCCTTTGTCTCCATGCAACTTAAAATTGAATTCCACTAAATAACTATAGGAATCGCCCATTGACTTTTTAACCTTATGTCTTATTGTTGCTATCTTATTATCGATATCTAGCATATTAGAATATCCTTTACAAACTATAACATCTCCGATAAAATAATTCAATTTTGGTTCTAGTCCTATAATTTGACTTTTCTGAGGTTTTTTATAATTTGAATCAAGATAAGATTTAATTTTGTGATAGTCTGTATCGTTAAAATAAAACATGAAACCATAAACACCTACAATGTTAGAATATTTTATAAGTTTTTCATTTTTTAATTTTTCTATTTGATCTTTTTTTAAAAAAATAACTTCGCCGCTTGGAAATCCAACAACATAAATATCATTATCTTTTTTTGATAAGTTGATAATTTCAACTTTCATTTCTTTATCTACTGAATGCCCATTAAGATAAACTTGATATACATTATTTACTTCAACACTATTAACCATCATGTTTTTAATAACGTTGGCTTTAGTGTACCAAATACAAGTTTCTCCAAGTAAAAGATCTTTTATGTTTTTTTCGGCCAAAGTTGCATCGCCTTTACAATCTGCAATTATAGTATTTAAATTGACATATTTAGGTTTGAAATTTTCATATAATTTATTTTCACTTGTGAATTCTTCATCAATCCATTCTTCTTCACCGTATGGATCGTCTATTACATGTTTTAATTTCATTTTTTCTTTTTTTTGTTTTATTCTTTCTTGTTCTTCTTTCCATTTTTTAATATCATCTTCACTCGCTTTTTTTAAACGATTAAGGTATATATAATATGAAGATCTAGTATAATCATCATTATTGCTGCCATCGTGTAAACAATCATCGAATCTTACATTAAATTTGACAGTTGCGACAGCAAGTGTAATACATGTTATAATACCAATTTCACCTTTAAATAAAATGTCGTCCATTCTTCCGTTACATACTACCACATCTCCAACATTAAAATCGTCTTTACTTTCGTAAATTTTGTTTTCGTTTTCCCATTCTTCTTCACCATAAGGATCAACATCACGATATTTCAATCTCAATCTTTCTTTTTCTTTTTCTTTTTTATCGTAAAACGCTTTACATTTTTCTTTTCTTTTATTATATTCATTTTCGTCCAAATAACAAGATATTTTCCTATTGTAAATTGGTTCATATTCGTATCCGTTTTCGTCTATAAATGTATAATTGTGGTTATCTGGTTTAATGACATCCATCACATAAATCGAATATTTTTGTTGAAGGGAACAATTTTTAGATGTTGTTCTATAGACATCAATAATAACTCTATTATTTTTTAAAATATCCATTAAATATGCACAAACAGGACCATAGTATCGATTATTTTCAAATGTTTGAAATTTGTTTTGAATTTGTTCTATTGTAAATTGATATTTAATAGATTCGTTTATATAAGTTAAATAATTTTTCATTTATCCTATTTTAATTATTTCATTTTTATTGTATTTTGGGGGTTTTCCATATACGGCAATACCAAATCTAATATAATCTCTCACGTCATCTCTATCATGCCATCTTTTCATAAAATCAGAATATGTTAAATATCCCAAATTATATAGAGAAGGTTCACTGAATATTAATCTATTTTTACTATATCCGATTGCAACCGTATAATGCCCACATTGCCATTCCTCAGTATAATCTGTCTTATTACCCCATGCCTGTATAGAAACCAATACCGGAATATCCCTATTTATATAATAAATTAAATCATTAATTGTCATATTTTCTCTACAATTAGTTTGAAGTCCGTTCATATTTAGATATTTAATAACTTTATTCATGTCAGTGCCTTTTTGTTCGTTTGAACCTAAAAAGTTGGCTACTTCCATTTCTCTAGTGTCAATGCCATAATATGCTAATATTGTATCAATTGCAGCTATTGCACATGTATAATCTGTAGATTGACGATTATCAGGAAAATTTATTAATTTTATTATATCATTTTGAGATTCAAATAATTGAGTCAATTTTTCCATATCTTTTCTTATTTTTTACTTCTTTCAATTGAACTAATTTTTTATCTTTAATAATTTTAATCAATTCTTTTATTGTCATGTTTTTTAATTTATCTGTTTTTTCGCCAAATTCTACTAATTTATTGATATAATAATCTTTCAATTTATCATATTCTTTGAATTTTTTCAATTTTTCCATATCAATATTTTTTATTTTTTGACGCGTATAATCTTCCTAATTTTTCAATTGGCATATTTTGTAATCTTTTTTTATCTTCTCCCAATTTAACTAATTTCAAAATAAACCATTCTCTTGATCTATCAGATCTTTCTTTTTTAGTTTTTGGATCCATTCTATACATATATTCTTCAAAACTTTTTAAATTTTCCATATTGATTTGTTATTATTTTTTTTATCAATTTATCCTTATTTCCTTTATTTTTAATGATTTTAAATAATTTTTATATTCTTGGGTGAATCTATTATTAGAACATTTTAAATATCTTAAATTCGTTAAACTTTCAATCCCTTCTAAACTAGTTAATTGATTATAAGAACAATCCAATTCTCTTAAATTAGTTAAATGTTCAATGCCTTCTAAACTAGTCAATTTATTATTAGAACAATATAATTCTCTTAAATTCGTTAAATGTTCAATGCCTTCTAAACTAGTTAATCGATTAGTATTACAAAATAATATTTTTAAATTCGTTAATTGTTCAATACCTTCTAAACTGGTTAATTCATTATTATAACAATATAATATCTCTAAATTCGTTAAATATTCAATTCCTTCTAAACTAGTTAATTCATTATTATAACAATATAAACTCCTTATTTGATCTAATAGCATATTTTGTTTTTTGGCTAACGTTATTATAGGTGTATCGTTATCGTCGTTCCAATCTTCCTCACCATAAGGATCAATGTCTTGTCTACTTAATTGTTCAAATGTTCTAAAATTTTTTATCATTTTATATTTTTAAATCTTTTATAATCTTTTATTTTTCACTCACGAATTGTTCGTATTTTATGATACTATATATAAAAAAGAAAAAACAGAAAATAAAAAAACCACATCAAAAAGATGTGGTTAAAAAGTCATTGATAAACTAAAATTAAACCGATACTTCCATTTTTAAATTAGCATGTGATTTATAATTTTCAATAATTATATCATCATATCTAAAGTCATAAATATTTTTAATATTTTGATTTAGGATTAATTTAGGAAGATCATAACCTGTGCGTTCTAAAAGTTTTTTCATTTGTTCTATGTGATTATTGTAAATATGCACATCCCCAAAATTAATTATTAATTCACTCGGGAACATGTTAACCACTTTAGCTATCATGTGTAATAATAACGCGTATTCGGCAACGTTAAATGGACTTCCTAAGGCAAAATCGCAGCTCCTTTGATACATTTGCATAGATAATTTTCTATTCGGAAAATCAGAGTGTTCTGACATTGGTTTCAACGGTAGTTTATTATCAACTAACCATTTTGAATAAGAATGTAATCTTTCTTCGTTGTTCATTTTACGAGAATATAATTGAAACATTAAATGGCATGGTGGTAATAACATATCATTAATCTCATCAGCTTTCCATGCGTCTAAAATTAATCTTCTCGAGTCTGGATTTTTTTTCAATTCTTCTATGAGATAATTTATTTGGTTCACTCCTTCGTGAACAATCAAATCCAATTGATCACCCGTTCTTTTTTTCTCAATATATCCACCATAATTCGTCCATTGTTTACCATAACCAGGACCAATTGAACCGAATTCTCTGGCAAAATCATCATCTAAAATAATTTTTGATTCGAATTCTTTCATAGTGAAATCTGGTAGTTCTGGACGATATTCTCTGCTTTTCATGTATTTTTTATAAGGCCAATCACTCCAAAATGTCACGCCATTATCTAATAAGTATCTTATATTTGTATTACCGAATGATCCATATTTATCTTGATCATAAGAGCCAAGAAACCATAAGAGTTCGTGTATGACGGACTTAATATGAATTTTTCTAAGAGTCAGCAAAGGAAAACCTTCATCCATGTTAAAACGCATTTGATGCCCAAACAATGATATTGTTCCGGTTTTCGTTCTATCCATTTTATGGATTCCACATTTTAATATTTTTTTAATGGTATCTTTATGTTGTTGATCTACTTTATTTGGCATATTAATGTTTTTTTTATATTTCTTTTATTTTATTGAATCGTGATGAATTAAATATCCTTTTTTCTTTTCGTAAAAATATGTCTAAAAACACTCTTTTTGTTATAGGATTCAATTTAAATTTATTAATCATTATTTTCCTCTTCTTGTTTTAATTTCTGAATATAAATTGCTTTTTTTATTTGATTCCTGCGTTCAGCTGATGGTTTTACGTACTCTTGTCTATCTTTTAATTCTTTCATTTGTTTGGTTTTAGCTACTTTTCCTTTAAGTATTTTAAGAGCCCTATCTATTGTCAAACCATTTTTTAACGTCACTATTAACATTATTTTCCTCCTTTTTTACTTTTATATATTAACATATGAAGTGTGATTTTTCATATTCTTTTGATCGTTATCATTGTATAATAAAATCAAATAATAGTTTTAAAAAATTAAAAATCAACTTCTCAGTTTGAATATATAATTTTAAATATATCTATTTAAAATTATATGGTAAGAAAAACTAAAGAAGAATGTATTGAAAAGTTTATGAAAAAACACGGATCAGTTTATGATTATTCTTTAGTGGAATATGTGAATAACATTACAAAAATAAAAATATTATGTCCCATTCACGGAATTTTTGAACAAACACCATCGGTTCACTACGTGAGCGGATGTCCTAAATGTTTTAAGATACAATTAAAAGATTTTATTGAAAAATCATCTACATTACACGATAACTATTACGACTATAGTTTAATCGATTTCATAAAGAATAATAAACAAAAAGTAAAGATAATATGTCCAAGACACGGAATTTTTGAACAAAGGATAGATGGGCATCTTACCGGTAAAGGATGTGTTAAATGTGGGTTTGATAAACTAATCATAGGTGCAGATAGATTTATTGAAAATTCAAAAATGAAACATGGTGACATATATGACTATTCTAAAGTAAAAGAAACTTATGTGAATCAAAGATCGATAGTGGAAATAAAATGCAAAAAACACGGATTTTTCAAGCAAATAGCATACAATCACTCACACGGAAATGGTTGTCCTACTTGTAAACACGACAGTAAAGGCCAAAAAGCAATAAGAAAATATCTTATAGAAAAAAATATTAAATTTAAAGAACAAAAATCTTTCAATGAGTGTAAATATAGAAAATGTTTATATTTTGATTTTTATTTACCATCTTATAACGCTTGTATAGAGTACGACGGCGAACAACATTTCATACCAGTAAAAAAATTTGGAGGTGAAAAATTATTGAAAGAAAATAAATTAAGAGATTCTATAAAAAATAATTTTTGTGAAAATAATAAAATCAATATTCTGAGAATTAGATTCAATGAAAATATAATTGAAAAATTAAATAATTATTTTTCAACTAAACTTTTGTAAAGTTTTTTCCTCTTTTCTCCAACAATATTAATACATAGATTTTCTTTTACATATTCATATAAATTTTCGCCGTGCTCTCTGGCAACATCAGGATTATCAGAATAAAACTTCATCTTCTCATACCACATCTTTGGTTTATCTTCATCGATTAAAAATCCTTTTTGCTTACCGTCTTTCTTTCCTTCAATATCATCGATAGTATAAGGTCCATAGTTTGACGCAATTATAGGACAATGATGTGCACCGGATTCTATAATCTTTAAATTCGATTTATAATAATTAAACATATTATTATTTTTTAAGGGAGCTAAGCAAACATCGGCTTCATTGTACATATGTCCGTAAGTCAATATGGGTCGTGTCCAGCGTCTTTGATAAAATTCGTTTATGAATTCTTCGTTTATTCCATAATTAGTATCATCAAAAGTATTTAGATATGTTCTATGATTATTATTTGTTATATATTTACCCTTAAAAGAAAAAATATCTTCAAAAAATGTCCATTGATTTGTTCTAGGATCACTTCTCATAATCATCCCCTTAGGAGTTCTGATCCTTAGATCATAACCACATACAAAAACTTGCGACTTTTTAAGGAATTCTTTATCAAACATTTCAAAGCTTTGTTTCAATAATCTCAAATCTGGCATGTGACTTATTCCTCCTCCCCATAAAAATCTAATTTTATCAGATGGTCTTCTATTAAAGATCCATTGTTGTTCTTCTAGATTAACAGCGTTTTCCAGTACCGCCACATTTGGATTTTCTTCTTTAATCCTATTTGAAAATAAAGATGTTGTAGTAGTAACACAATCTGCTTCTTTTATGCTTTTAATAATACTTTCATATGCCTTTGATTTCTTCCATATATCATAATTTAAGTGGGAAGAGTTTAAAATCCAATAATCATCTATATCAAAAATTATTTTTATATTATTTCTTTTAATAATATCCATAAAAGCCAAAAAATATTCTGGTTTTGCAAATGGAATTGATTTATTATAAAATAATATATTGAATTGTCTCATATAATTTTCATCCAATAAATTTAATGTAGAATCCATTAAAAGACGAATTTCAATATCGAAATCTGGATCGTTTATTGATAGATGTGGCATATAGTTTCTATAATACCCCACGCCATCATTATCACTCGACAAAACTAAAACTTTTATCATGTAAAATTTTTTATTTATTTTATGTCTAATTCTTTATAAAGTTTTATTTTATGATAATAATTATCACTTTTAAAAATTAATATATAAAAAAAATTGAAAAACTATTATAATAAATGATATTATCATATAAAATTTTTGAATCCGAAATGAAACCAAAACCTGGTGATACTGTTGTGTGTGTTGGCAATATTGATGATTTAAAAACTCACAATCACGTTGGTATATTAAGAAATAACGGAATTGAATTTTTAAATAGATTCAGTGACAAATTGCACGACTTGAGAGGTGAAATAAAAACTAAAAATGGTTGGTTTTTAATTGATCCTTCTTGGGTAAAACCGTTTTTTGATAATGAATCATCGAAAAATCTTCCAGTTTTTTATTCAAATAATTTTAAAAATATATTATCGTATAATTTAAAATTTCTTTTAGATTATGAAAGAATATATTATACTGATGTTTCTTTCATCGATAAAACCAATAGAAACGATACTATTTCTTGTTTGAGTAGAAGAAATTTTGATAAATTGGAAAACAAAAATGATGTTTGGATAACACAAATGCGTCAAAATATGAGAATTGGTGGATTTATTAAAAAAATTGTACCTGAGGAAAATCAAAGAATGATTCAAGACTATACAAACGAATATAAATTTTCTTATAATCTAAGTGAAAATTATTTATGCGATTTTAAAATATACAAAGGAATTGATATGGCTAAATGGTTTTGGGAAGTTAATTATGCTTATGGTGGCGGATCTCTACATGGGTCTTGTATGAAACATGTTAAATCTCAAAGGCGTTTACCTATATACACAGATAATCCAGATAAAATAAAAATGTTAGTTATTAAAAACAAAGAAAATAAATTACTCGGTAGAGCCTTATTATGGAAATTAGATGTACCAAAAGGAAAAATTTATATGGATAGAGTATATAGTGCTGAAGATTATATAGATAAATTATTCATTGACTACGCAAAAAAGAAAGGGTATTTAACTAGATTTGATGTTGATAAAAATAATATAACAATGATAGTTAATATTGAGAGAGACTTCGGTCCTCCTCAATATAATCCATATATGGATACTTTTAAATTTTTTATTAAAGATAAGAATTATTTGACAAATAGATTTAAAAATTTTGGACCTGGCGATTATTATGAATATGTCGATCATGATTAAAATTATAAAAAAAAATATTAATATATATCATCATGTTGAAAAAATATTTCAAATATATAAAAGAATCAAATGATTCTACCAGTATGGTTAAACCAGATCCATCGGGATTAAATGAAGTTTTAAATAGCAGAATAAGTTACAAATCAAAATATATATCCAAACTAAACGAAGGCATCATGAAGGTCAAAAAAGATGTTTGTGAATCTATGATAGAAACTCTGAAAAAAGATTTGATCGGAAGATTAGTTCTCACGAAAAATGAAAAAGGAGATTTGAAGATATTGGATGTCAAAAATGTAATAGTTGAAAAACATGGTGATGATTTCTATCCAATTATAATAGAAAATAAAGATAAAAAAAGCATATATATATATGATAGTAATGAAAAATCAAGAATATTTTTTCTAGACGATTTTATGACTTTTTTTGAAGATAATTTCTTAAATAAATTATTATGTTTCAACGGTAAATCAATAAATGGGAGAAAAGAAATGAGATTTACTAAATACATCACTGGAATAGGATTCAATCAAATGAAAAATGGTAGCGATCAATTATTGATAGAAGATGATAATGGAAATAAATATATACTATATCATACCGAACCAATTAAAATATTAGATATGAGAGTTAAGGAACTCGATCCATACGGTGAAGAAAATTGGGAAAATTAATTTTATAAAACTTTCATTCCTGACATTCTAGTGAAATAGAATTAGTACTAAAATTAAGTGTACCTACAATCTCAATCTCACCTGTAGATTTTCTAAAAACAAAACATGCAGCGTCTGTATGTTGTTTCCAACAATTGTATGATGGAATACAATTACCTGACGTTCCATAACCGCCTGGATTTCCATACATATCACAAGGATCAATTTGTATTTTTACACTATTTCCTATACTATTAATTTCATCTTGTGTTATTTTATGAAACCAGTATCTTGATTGATCTCCGGTTAAATTATGGATATTAGAATAATCAGAACATTGTGGAAAATCATTCCAATTTTCAATTGTAGTTAAAGTAACTCCTGTTCCTTCCTGAACGTATCTGTAACAATTTGTCCATCCTGTTGGAGGACCATATTCAGAATTACACAATTGATTTGGATATATACCAGTACATGGTTCAATATTATTCATATTAGCATAACCAATAATAATTGATTTATTAGAATTATATTTATTAACTAAAGAAACTTTCCAAAGAGATCGAGCACAACTATGAGTACCTTGGAGTTCCCATGAATACCCATTTGGGTATGTTATTCCACCCAATGATGGATAAAAAATTTCAAGATAACCATCTTTAACGCAGGGTTTAAGTATCTCTAAAGTATTTGATCTCACATTACAACCATCAATACAGTTAAATGTACACACAAATTTTTGATGTTCGTTAACTTGGATTTCTATACGATCTATCTCATGCGTGTTTGATATAAAAACTAATGTTTCACCTATAAGTTCATACCATATATAATCTCCAGTCATATCTGGCGGAATTAATTCACTCTTATACAATTGAACGAATTGTCCATCAATAGAAAATTCCGTATGAAGTATAGTTAATGACCTTGTGTCACACTCTAAGACTGTCACTTCTATTTCATTCGATGGTACTATATTAGGACCTATTAAACAAGAGTAATCGGTAATCATACTACATCTTACAACATCGTTATTATTTAAATCACAGTGTTCAAAATTAATTCCATAATGTACTTCCGACCCGGTACAACCCGTTATCGCCCATACATGATTCCCATTCACATACCATTTAAATATAGTACCAATGGTTGTTCCACTAGCTTGTGTATAAGAAACATGCATGTACACCGGTGAACCCATAGGCACTGGAAAATTAGTATCACTTACTATTGCTATATCTGCTGAAAGTGATGGAGTTATGTTGATTACCATTATTTCACTACCTACTGTATCGTATATAGGACATTCCACATTAGATGTCATTATTACGTCTATAGTATCACCATTACTAATATTTCCTTCAGGCCAATAAGTTTGACCATAACCCACCACTGAAAAATTTTTACGCCACGTATAAGTTGGAGAACTTCCACCAAAAGAGGGATTTGCTATGAAATAAACATCGTATGAATTTTCTGAACACATGTATATTTGATTCCCGATTATAGACACATTTTCATCACTAGCAGTTATAGATACAGACGGAAGAACTTTCTGGACCACGGATATATAGATAGTATTTGAAGTGAGTGTTGGATGTCCACCTTCGGTTATTTTACATAAAATATTGTTAGTTCCAATTAACCATTCATCATAATTCAATTCGTTCGAATTAGTACCGACTACAGTTCCATTTACTTTCCATTCATATGTCGGTGTTGTATAACCTGTTTGACTTGACCAAAAATGACCCATATTTATTTATTTATTTATTTATTTATTTATTTTTAAAAATACCTTATAGGCAAGACTCGTAAGTAATTTGTTCTCAAACTAGCTTCAAGATCGCCACTTGAAAAATCAATGTATTCGGAATGTGCACTATCACCAACAACGGTCGATGACCAATATGGTATATTTTTTGGTACTGTAGCTGGAAGAACATTTTTATTATAATATATTTTAATTAAATCTTCTCTAGTTGGTAAATAACAATCAGTATAACCCTCCATAGAATAATTCCAACATCTATTTCCAGCACACCATTCACCACAGTCCCAATCCACTATAGTTTGAGTGTTGTCATCAGCGTACCCCAAATATTTAGTAGTAAAGAACGATTGATACAAGCACCCCCATTGGGAATCTTCTATAGTATATTTACTTGCTATTATTCCATGTACTTCGCCAGCTACATATCTATGATCACCTGGTTGAAATATATAGCAAATAACTCCTCCTTCATAATACCACCCAACATTAACAGATAAAACTATAATGTTTGATGTCACAGTATCTACATTTCTACAACTATCGTTTGATCTCATAATACATTTTACAGAAAACGGACCAGGTACTGGAAATGTAGCTGCACTGCCAACATAAGGATTTCCAGTATATTTATATACATCATTGACATACCAATCTATACAGGTGAGGAACCCTCCATATATTGGTGTTGCTGTGAATGTGTTTTCTTGACCAACCGTACCTGGATCTGCAGTAATAGTTACTCCGATGACATGTGAATAAACAGTGACAGTTATAGTATTTGAGAACACAGGGCTAGTACAAGGTAAACTAGATGTTAATTTCAATTTTATTTCATCGTTATTGCTTAATTCATATGGCCAATAATCATCAGGATTTTCTTGCGGTCCTTGTGCAGGATAACCGTTAATATACCACAACCATTCCGGTCTTTCTCCCGAATTTGTATAATTTTCCGCTTGAAAATGATAGTTTTGTGTATTCCTGAAACATATATCACCGCTAGGATTTTGCTCAATCGTGACAGTTGGGGTTAAATTTTGATATACTGTCATAGTAATCGTATTACTGGTTCTTGAATTTGCTCCACCTAGTTCTGTTGTAATACATTTTATTGCATCATTATTGTTTAAATTATTACTGCCATAATAAGCACTATTTGTGCCAACATTTCCTTCATTAATTTTCCATTGATATTGTGGATTTGTGTAAACATAAGTAGTCGCCGTAAAGTTAACTGTGTGTCCAGAACATATATAATTATCATCTGATATTATCATAGTATTGTCTGAACATGTCGTTGCACTCATATCGGTAAATATTAAAAAATTATGAACGTTACCTGTAATATTTATTGTTATTATGTTAGAAGTTGCTGGATTATCTGTTATACACGCACAGTCCCCGGTCATGACTAATTTAATAGTATCTCCATTTATCCAACTATTATTACTGTAAATAAGATCAGTGCTAACAGGTGTTGTGTTTTTATACCATTGATAAGTTTCAAGACCACAATTACCAACTCTATTTGTTATATTAAAATCAACATTAGTACTAGCATTAGGTATCTGTATTGTACCAACACCATATCCCACAGCTCCTATATTTACTTCACAAGCAACTGTGGGGAGCACATGTAACGTTAATGAATTACTAGTCGCGGGATTTCCGTATAAACAAGTAGTTAAACTAGACCACATTTTACATCTTATTATGTAACCGTCTACGGGATTATAGAATTCATAAGTACTGCCTGTTTCATTTGGTATATCAATCCATACTCCACCAGTAACATCAGTATCTAAACTCTGCCATTGATATGTGGGAGTTGTTCCGCCACTTACTGGTGTTGCTGTTAATGTTATTAATCCATCAGAACATCCTGTTTCCGGATAAGCTGATATTGATACACTAGGATAATTATTTTTTAATACAGTGAATTCTATGTATAATGGGTCACTCGTGGCTGGATTTCCAGTGGCACATAATTCGTTACTAGTTAATTTACATCCTATTCTATCTCCGTTTTGTGGTATGTATTGATATGTTGATTGAGTGGCACCGGGAATAGGATACGGATCAATTTCTTCATAATACATATACCATTGATAAGCTGGTAATGATCCGCCATTCACTGGAGTTGCTATTAGAGTAACAGTTATGCCTGAACAAATTGTGACACCGCTGGTAGGAAAACCATCAGCCTTTATAGACAAACTGACTGGTTTATTTCCATAAATTTCTATATAAGCTGAATTTGAATAATTAGTTTGCGGAGTAAAACACTCTTCTGTTATCATTTCACATCTAATATAATAATTGGCTATTGAATTGTCAACAATTGAATAAAAATATTTTGAATCAGCTCCATCTATTGACACCCAATCAATCAATTCATTATTTTTTTTATACCACTGATATGTAGCAGTTGTAACATTTGTTACTGCACTCAATGAAATTGTACTACCTGTTGTGCAGAATAAAGATGTACCTGACGGTGTTATTGAAAATGTGGTATTTACAGCTTGATTAACATCCATTGTTATTGAATTAGATACTACTGTACTTGATGATGCACAACTATTACTAGAAGTTAAATAACATTTAATAACATCTCCGTCAGCCGGTGTATATTCCATAGTCGTTCCAGATCCCATATAAATATCACCTTCTTGATCTTCTATAGTTTTCCACCATGCATATGTTGGATCATTTCCTTGATTCAATTGATAAAATATCGAATATAATATTGATGGTATATAATCAACATAACAAATTGGGTTTTGAGATGCTTGTATAGTTATTTCCGGAGTAACAATAGGAAACATTGTAATATGTATAGGATCTGAAATTTTTACACAACCTTCCGCTGAAGTTGCAACAACATCATATATTATATCATAATATATATCAGCGCTAAACACGTTTGAAGTTTCACCTGGAATATCTATCCATCCTGGCGGAATTGAATCAGTATCTAGAAATCTCCATTGATAAGTGGATTCGTCAATCTCTGGTGAAAAATATGCAGTTAAAATAACTTGAGAACCATAACAAATTCCAGTACCAGGACTTATAGTTACTTCTAAGGTGTAATAATTTAGATTATTTACAGTAACAGTTATTGTATTCGATGTTACTGCCGACGGAGAAGCACAATCCAATTCGGATGTTAGTATACAATAAACTTCATCTTTGTCTAAAAAAGTATTACCAGTATAAATATAACTATTTGTTCCAACGTGTTGTGGGGGTTGTAAATAATGCTTTAAATACCAATCATAAGTTGGATCATCTCCACCATTTAAAGTATCACCTGAAAATGTAATTGTCATCCCACTACATATTGGATTTTTATCAGCATAAATATCTATTTCAGGGAGAAAAGTTCCTTCCACATCAACATCAATATAATTTGATATAGCAGT